>Ga0157364_1002539_pt1 | contig 17075 bp, 10 predicted proteins | sample AttsexASBM2_FD_111476 | JGI IMG/M metagenome (GOLD analysis project Ga0157364, IMG submission 111476) | Fungus gardens microbial communities from leaf cutter ant in Ribeirão Preto, State of São Paulo, Brazil - Atta sexdens ASBM2 | ecosystem: Host-associated > Fungi > Mycelium > Unclassified ... | reverse complement strand
CCTACGTCATAACTCTGCACTCGAGAAGTGGAAAAACACGCAGAGAAATTCTTTTTTCCTTAACACTCGTTACATTGTTTTATGCTATAAGTTTTCAACTTGAATTTATCTATTTTTCTAATTTATTCTGGAAATGCGTACGTGAAAAAAATATAATTTCGAATATTTTTCATGGACTCAAAAGGAATATCTTGATTACTGAATTTGAATTAAAGTTATTAAAAATAATGAATTGTCAATAGCTTTTGAATTATGAATGTTTAAAAAAAATAAATGTTCTCGGATTAAGTCTAAAATATGAAAAAAATAATATATATTTCTTAGCGTGAATTTACTTTAGTTTTAGAATTTTAATTAGTCGAGATATTTTATTTGCGTGTGTGTGTGTGTGTGTGTGTGTGTGTGTTTGTGTGTTGCGTATTTGAAGAATGAATTATTTAAAGAAAAAAATAAGTTCTCATTAATATTTCACTCAAAAAAGTCGGATTTTTAATTTTTGTATAATTTTTGAGTTTTCTTTATATTTACAGATTTTTTAAATGGAGATACGTTTAAGATTTTGAAAGCACAAATTATAAATTGTAATTATTTTTATAAAGTGTAATATAAATTTATTAATGCAGCTGAGGTATTTTTATTAAATAAATAGTGGTATTTTTTTAAACGTTACGCAGAATATTATTTTCGAATTGTAATTGGGCACAGTCAAAGTCAAAGGGCCCGTCTTTTATAATTGATAATACATAAAGCTATTATTAATTGCAGCGGCAAAAATCAAAGATTATTTTGCTATCATTTTCTTTCTTTGACATAACATATGTAATTTAATGTTCAATTAACGTGATTACTGTTCTTATAGTTAGACACGTTGACTAAAGTCACATTAGGAATATATTCTAAGCAACGACGAAGCAGACATGAAATGCAATAACGTGTAATTGCATTCGCGTTACTTAATTCGATTACGTGCACAAGACGCGCGTGCCGCGAATCGCGCATCGGAAACCAGTTTCTACTAGCAGTTTCCACTTCACTAATTTCCGTTCGAAAGTGTTCATGGTCACAGGAGAAATGTTGTTCATACGATGGAGTGACGTTGTCTTGCGCAACGAAATTTTCATTCGAGTATCGATTCGCGAGTAATACTTCTTTCAATCAACGGTGAGTTAAAAGCTGCTATTCATATCTGATTATTATTCGTCGAGTCATACTCTCTCAATCTACGTTTGTTAATTTATATCTACTTGTGCTGAATAGAATTATATTAACATCGTTGAGAATGACTTGAAATAAGTCGAAACGCGTACGGATTTTATACAAATTTTTTATACTTTTATATTAAAAATGGACTTATAAACATTTCTATTGTTATACTTGCGTACCGCACTGACTTCTTCCCCTTACATTCTAGTCTTTAAATTATATTTCTACTTCATTAAGTAATCTTACAAATAATCTTCGATCTATGACTTACAAATCACTGAAAAAATGACTTGGTTGGATTAAATAGTAATTTTGATAGAAAATGGACGAATCAAAATTTTCTGAATGGATGAATCAAAATTATCTACTAAAATTCTAGTTAAGATAACTAGAATTCTGATTGATATAATTATTCTGCTAAAAATAAGAATTCTAATAATTTGCCAGAAATATATCAACCATAATTTATATCTCAACAAGAATTCTAATAAATTGAATAAAAAAAAGATTCTGATTCGTCCATTTTCAACGAAAAAATTTTTTTTCTTGTTACTTCTTTGTTGTCACTCCTTTGCTCTCTCTCGGATTAATAGAAAAACTGTAAAATGATAAACCAACAAATAGATTGTGAGACATCTTGTGTAATTCAGAGTAATCAAGAGTTGTCTTACGTCAAAAACTTTTTTAACGTACGAATAAAAACAACCGTATTTACGATATCTAGATAAAATACGCAATCTAGATAAAAGCATTGATGTGTGGAAAATCCAGCTGGCAATGTTTTACATACTTATGTCGACACATCCACAATGGAAAGGATACGTTCTCTCTCTTGGTGATTAATGAAAAATGGAAAATGAAACAAGATTTAAAACATTTTATAATTGAAAAGTCAATAACGACTTGATTCTTGCTAAATTAATTCTTCCAAATTTTAAAAAATTAGCCGTTTTTTTCTCTTAATTGTGAAATATCACACGTGATTTCACATGAAAAGGAATTTGAAATAGGTTTGCACAAATGGATTAAAGCAAGAAAAATGTTTCCGTTAATATTCCTATGAAAATTACTGGTATTTGTGTGAATGTAGTAGCATAAAATATAAAATATTCGTTATTCACACGAATTCATTTTATTTGACACTCGTCAGAGTGGTTTCCAAAGCAGATATTGCCGCGCCATCGCGCTGAAAATGCTACGGAGTTAATGTAACGACATCAACGCGCAATATGAGACGCGGAGTTTTCTTTCTAGCGAGAGACAAGACGGTTCGTATTTCCTCCGGAAAGGAAGTCTCTTTTAAACGTTAATGTTATGCAAACGCAAGAGATACGACAACGCGGCGGGCGGCAGGTTTGCTTCGTTTCTCGATCTTCTTGTAGCGTAGAGAGTGTCGGATTACAGATAAGACCGTAAAAGTATCGCGCTCGTTCGTTACTGTTGAGATAATGAAATGAAAACATCAATGAGAAAACGACTTGCTTTAACAGAGTACTAGAACGAAAGTAACGAATGTGAGTGACGTATATTATGCGTGATAAATGGAAGATTATTAGTCATTACGTTACAAAAGGTAGATGAAATTTTGGTCGGTCCTGCATTAATTTTTTTCTTTGTTTGTTTATAGTCGGCGTCATTTTCACAAGCTACGCGCGCATTGTCGTTATGAAAAACTAATTTATCCTCTTTTTCTCCGTCAAGGCACGCAGGGAGAATAAATAAATGTTCAAATTAGCGTACGTCTCGCGAATTTCGCTTCGCTGACGCGGCGTTGCAAAATTTTTATATTTTACGACGTCGCAACGCGGAAGTATTTTACTTTTATACACGTATGTACGTAGGTACACAAAGTGCGGGCACTCGGAAAAAATGTACCCAGTTGTATAGCTATGAATAGTCGTTGCGAGAAGTATGCAGGCGGAGTTACGAACAGTTCGAGTATTCGTAAATATTTCGGTAAACATTTTGCTCTCATGCGTTTTAAGCTATATAAACAGAGGCGTGTAGAACGCGGGAAATTAATGTCCTTTTTAATTTTCGGCACCGAGATACACGATTATAATTCTGAATTACTCCTATGGGTGCGATAAAAATCATGAATGAGTTTAAATTAGTAAACTAATCATTATATAAATTATATTATTGATATTATTATTATATAGTTAATTTCTAAAGATAAATAAAAAAAATTAATATAAATTTTATAATATTATATTTTTTTTAATTTCTTACTGTATTATTACGGTAAAACATTCTTTCTATGTTATTATTATTATTACAGTCATTCTTATTATATTGTTACGTATTTTTAATGTTCTCTTTTAACTTGTCTTAAACTTGTCAAAGAGTACTTTCATAAATCGTAAATTTGAGTGACGTTTTGCCTCGAGGAGTTAGTGAATTATTAAAAAGGAGAAGTAATCTAGAGTAAAAGTGTATCCATATAGTTGTAAAGAAATATAGAAGGTACTTTATATTCCTGATGGTGGAATATTTTGCGTGCAAATTCGCTTGACCTGATTAAAGTTTCATCGAAACTTTACCGGCGACTTGTGTTTACGGTCGTTGGTACAGATTTCCACGAATGCACACTGAAATCTGCGTGAGAGATTCGCGCTTCGTGTATACGTCGCATGTTTGCGAAGCTCCTTTGTTTTAAGATATATTTACTCGAGGCACAACCTCGCCCTAGGACTAGAATAATAGCTCCATACATCGCGCCATTCGGGGATTAGTATGCGCGCAAGATAATCTGGAAAGCAGCTATTCGAGACACGGCGTCTTCAATCTCGACTACGGAAGAGAGATGAAATTTTAGGATGTTACGAGTGACGAACGAGAGAAAGCCGATAAACGAAACATTGTGGCGACATTTTAAAAATTTAAAGTAAACAGACGAGATAAGCATGTAAAGTCAGGAAACCTCTCACAAAATCTTGGCTTTTGAAAATTCATGTAATCTCAACTTTTTGACATACTGTAGTATGTACGTTAATACAATATAATACAATATAATACATAATCATGAAAAAATATTTTGCGAAATATTTTGAAATAATGTTTCTGAATAAAAATAAAAATCGTTATATTCGGGACAATCTTTAACAGCATTACAGGATTGTCGCGAATAGTAGATTTATTAGACTCTGTTACGAGTACTGTAACGAGATCAGCTTTAGTAACGAGTGTATTGAAAAACGCAAGTTTCTAATTCTATTTGCCATTCAATTAACAATTTAAATTAACGTCTCGCAAAAGTTAGAGATTTATCCGTTCCTAGTTTTGCTGTGATTCCGCGAGATGTTTTTGCGGCACTAAAATTGGCACCACTCGCCTCGCCCTGTGGCGGCTTGCGACCGTGATTCGATGAGCAAAAAAGCGAGGTAATTGGATTCTGTTTGGCACGATGGAGGATCATCTATCGCACATTTCGTATGTTATAAGGGCGAAAACTCGGAATTGTAACGTGCGGGAGAGATCGGACTAGAATTGCGGCGAATCTTGTTTAAGGTAACGCTCTCATGATTTATCCTGTTAAATGTGGTGTGTCACCCTCGGCCACGTTCTATAGCGTTCGATTATGCACCGACCAACTGAGAGAGGAGCAAATAAAGTCTTTGACCTTAAACTCGAGCCAATGCTCGTGCCAACGCGTGATGTAACGCCCGATCGTTAACCTGCGCGGTTCCAATATCCATCCATTGCGTCCGCTTGTTTGCTCGACCACGCGAGACCGGATTCGGTCTTCTATTATGTTTCGATCAACAAGATTGTTCCATTTCGTATAGGGAATGTTTAAGATGTATCGTTTCTATTTCTAATAACTCATCCTACATATTTTCGATCAGCGCCAATGAAGATAGTTTTGTTCTATTTCAGTTACAATGTTTTTTACGCTATTTTAATAAAAGATTTTTCCAACATTCCGGTTGCTATTTTATCAACGTTGTTTTTTTGCTATAAAAAAATCCGGATTCCACTTTATGCGATCTGTGAAGTTAGTATTTATTTTATTAATATAAAAAAAATCATGTGTGTGTGTGTGTGTGTGTGTGTGTGTGTGTGTGTGTGTCTAGTAACACTTCTCTCTCTCTCTCTCTCTCTCTCTCACTCATAGTTCTACAATTTCTTATAAAAATAAAACAGAGTTCCACATTTTTTTATAATTACGATAAATTGTCAACACATTTTTTTCTCCGTGTCGCGCTGTCTTCTATATTTAAAGCTTGATTTAAGGTAATTAAACTTGATAAATGGAATTTTGTTTTTAAATTATATGTATTTATACAATTCGAGAAATATTAATAAAAAAACTGCTAAAAGTGAGAATATTTATGTCTTTCTTAGAAGGAAAATATCATTCTAAATTTGCGAAATAAGCGCGCTACATCTTCAATTTTAGTTTTTTAGACGGAAGTTTTTTTTTAAGGAAGTCTTTTTGTAAAGAATTGTATAAATGTAGAATTGTAAAAAGTGTTACTGTCATTATTTTTTTTTGTATAAATAGAATATCGTGCTAACTCCACAGCTCCTCCTTTAATATATTTCAAGATCATGAAATAATATTTTTACATTTTTTATTTCGTACATATTTTTATCTATATTTATTGTATTTTGAAAAATATGTCACAGACACTGCGCTTACTTTCGTAAAAGAATCGTGTTACTTTGACGTGACACATGATATTTGATTATCGGAAGATGTCTACTTTATAAGCGAGCGTTTCATAAAACTGAAACTTTCCGGCTACGACATTTCGTATGCAACGATCCCAATAGTCGGGTGGCATCAATTCCGGGCAGACTGTAGAATCTCGAAAACCTTCGAAAAGTTCGTGATTCGACGGCATATCGTGGTGAATTTCGAATCCGAAGAAATTCCTGTCGATCTCTCTTTTTCGCGTCGCCGAGCATGGATCACGTGGGGAACGAATTTCCGGTATCCGACCTCATCGTCGGTGGCGGTTTGAAACGATAATGACGACGACGTTCGAACTATATACATTCCAAGAAAGGTCCTCTACGTGCATGGGATCCGGTGTTGGATCGATGCCAGATCGTTTCCGGGACTCGTCGACCGCGAATGTTCCGCGCGTTGCCTAGCAAATATTGGACAAAGGACGAAGGGAACGTTGTACTCTCTGGCACCCGTTGACGCTTGCCAATCTGATTTTCGTCGGATGTAGATGCATAATGAACCTCGGGTATAAACCTGGGGTGCTACACTATGATAGACTCTATATAATGCTTTGAGCCAATTCTCCATATATATAGTTCTCCAAACACTCGAAGCAATGCATGATTATAGTTGGCAAACTACATCTGTCTCCATAAAACTCAGTAACAATCAGTGAAACTGATTGTTACAGTATTATATTGAGCTGTTCTGACAAGATTAAAGCCAAAAACTCAATGTGTTTACTTATTTGTAAAAATTACGAAGAGGAATAAAAAAAAATAATCGTATGTATTTTAAAAATTTTTTACAATTTAAATCTTTAAATGCACATTATTGTAAGCTAAAAATATGTTAGAAATAAATCAACTCGTCCTCATTTGATAAAAAAAAAAATACTAATTGTAAAAGTTAAATTAAAAATACGAGCGTATTAAAACCTGTGTATTCATGGAAAACACCACTGACATTTTACTCGCCATTTAATTTAAAGCAAAGCTTTACTTAAGCGAGATATTAAAACTCAACGTTTTATCACGAAGGTATTTACCGTCAAGGATCACAGAGACAGGTAGAACGTCTTTCCACGAAACCTTTGCCAAGGATAGTAGATTTGTCAGAATTGTCTGTCATTATCATTTAACAGCGGAACAACAGTCCTTACAAGTTAACCATCTATGAATGAATCACGACAGGCGGGATTCGTTAAGATCCTCTCTCCTGCGGAGAGATTTTCCTGAGTCTCTACGTATGTGTGTATGCCATGCATATACTCGTACTCTCATCACTCGCACATACTTCACGATCCCCTATGGCGCGACAGACGCGTATATCCCGGCGAGATTACAGACACGCCCTGCGAGACATTTGCGGGGTAATTTGCGACGCAATGATTGCGAGAGTCTCCATGGCCGCAAACGAGACGATACTAACATCAACGCGTCGACGGGCGTATACTATGTTTTGAAGAGGTACTTAGTCAAAGCAGTCGGTCTTCCAAAAGGACGTCAACCCTCTCTCTGTCCTCAAGTCGTAAACGCTGAAATGCAGCGCGCGCGAGATTTCAGAAAGCTTAAAATAAAATGAGAAATAGAACTACACGAAAAGACGCAATTATCATAATTACTATTTTACAGAAAGTTATGATTATACAGGATGTAACTGAAATAACGTCCACTAATCATATAGTGCTATTCCTAATAAAAAACTGAGACGAAAAGTCCTTTACCATTTTGCAATTTTTGCAATATTTTTTTTTAGTTGCTCAATGAACAAAATGTCTAAAATCGATGTGTAAAACAACTTTAACATATTTTTGAGAAATTTTAAGAAAAATCTTCAAAACATTTCACGGAAAGATATCTTAAAACTGTCTTATACATCGACTTTATCCGTTTATTCGGAAATATTTAGAAATTAATATCTCGTTGACTATTGTGAAAATTGCAAAATGGTAGAGGACTCTTCGACTTAGTTTTTTATTAGGAATAGTATTGTATGGTTAATGGGCGTTATTTCAGTTACACCCTGTATATAATTATTACAGTTGCATTTGTCACAATTGTATAAAGGAAATGTAATTATATACCGTTATAATAAATCTTCCTCTTTAGAATTCCTTTCGCCGTCGGCATGCAGGAATCTTTTCTGTCCATCTTCTGCGAAGAGAGTAAGTGGTGAAGAACAGATGACACGAGAATTGCTTAACATTCTCGAATACCTATATGGAAGCGTTAAAGCGCAATTACCGTTACGAACGTTAGACGAAAGACCGAACTGCTGGTAAGTCTGTGGCTTTCCGTCCGGGACAGTTTTGTCGCGCGCATTTCGCGGTTTTTGCGGCGCGCCGCAAGCCGGTTTGGTCGACAAGAGAACGGACGCGGACAGGAGCGCTAACGATGGTTAACGAGCTCGAATGAAACGATGAACGGCGACGCGATATGCGCGCGACACAATATGCGTGCGACACTCCTCTCCTCTCCTCTCCTCTCCTCTCCTCTCCTCTCCTCTCCTCTTGTCATCCTCTCGGACCACCCGCTAAATACATCCGTCAACAAACGCAGTTTACGTCCGTATAACATCGCACGCACTAACCGCAATTTCATCCAATACCGCGGGAATACTTTCAAATTGTGGGACACTTTGTGAAATCCAATAATGTATACGTATGTATCATTTCACGTTAAAAGAAAATTAGAATTTGCCGATGTTATGTTGCGTTCTAAATCAATTCTGTCAAATGATTAGTATAAATAATAAAAATATATGTTATGAAATTCTTTATTTGATATATTATACGAGTTATACGAGTAGACTTTATTTATAAAGGTTTTATATATATAATTTATAGACGTGAAAAAATACAGTAAAAACATATTTTGCATGACGGGCGCAAATCGTAGGATACTTCGAAACGCGTGGTTCGAATGCAAAATATAAATTTCGAAATATTATCGAAAAGGATATGTTTGAAATATAGAAATATTCAATATTATCGCGCGACCCGCCATTTCATCCGTGTTCTTTTCTCATCGACATTTATGCTATACTCTACAATATTTGTAGTGAAGAATTATTTTACGTTGCTAGTTTCTTTGGTGAAGATGGATTTTTTTCGCCGACGACAGCAAGCTCGTTTCGCAGAACGAAACGCAAGACACGAGAGAGCGGTGAACGTTCTCCATAAGATGAAGTTAAGGAAGTCGACGATGGACACGGAGAAGAAACATTGTCGAGAAAATAAAAAGCAGAGCGAGAGAGAGAGAGAGAGAGAGAGAGAGAGAGAGAGAGCGAAACGCAGCAATACTTCGTTATTACGCGAGAACGTAAAAGTGAAATACCATTAGAAAAACGAAAAAGAAAAAGAAGAGAAAAGAAATTTCAAACAAGTGCAAAACAAAAACTTGCATTTTTTTCGTTATTATTTTACGTGAACGTGCGCACGCGCGCGTATTTAACGATTGTACGAACGAAAATCGCGTCGTTGAGAAAATGCCATCCATCGGAATTTCATCCCCGCGAAACAAGTCAATACGATGAGTTTGGATGCGACGACACGATCTAATTCACTTTTCTAACACGAGGAAAGAACGAATTCGATAAAATTATCTAAATTGTTTCGATTTTGATTTGTCTTTCCAAGAGCAATCGCCTTTCTGACATTTAACTTTATTTATTTCAAAGAGAAGAAAGATCTGAGCAGAACTTGACGGCTTGCTTTTACGTTTATGGTCTTCTCACGTCTGCTAAATTATGTATAAGTCTGTTAACGCAGCTCCTACGTAAAGTTACGTTAATTTTATGCCATCTTTTAAAGTCTTTTGTTTAACGATCTAAAGTCAAGAAGCATCTTTCATATCTTTAGAAAGTAAGCAAGCAGTATTTCTGTGTGAGGAATAAAACGACATTCTATACATATCGAATATTCTGTTCAAATGATAGAACATTCAGATAATGGAAATGATGAAGATTCTATTATAGTATATTATCGAAGATATCGAATTAGTAAGCGTTTAATACCCGTGATGCTCGACGTAATCGGGTATACTCGGAAGTAAAGTACTCCAACATCCCCAATGCTATTCCGAGATCGGCGCGAGGTCTCGTAAGATAAGAGAGCGAGGGGAAGAAAGAGGAGACGAAAATGAAACGAGAATCGATAGGATTCGATCTCATGAAATGGTTAAAGTGGCTAATTGGAATCCTGGTGTCGGGCGTGTTAGAGCTTCGTTCGCTCGCAGTACTAACGCGATAAATTCCAGGAGAGAGAGAAAGAGAGAGAGAGAGAGAGAGAGAGAGAGAGAGAGAGAGAGCGCTTCACTTCTCGATTCTCGGTTATTTCGATCAGTTATTTCGATCTCTCTTCTCGCTGCACTTCCACCTTTTGCTCTTGGCACACAGTTCGGAACACGTACCCTGCCTACCTTTTACTCGTTTCTCATTTTTTCTCCCTTGATACTCCATCGATTCCTTTTTTCCTCTTTCCGTCGCTCTTTCCCGCTAAATTCAATTTCGCCAGTCGCCGGATCGATAAGTAATGAACAGTATGACGAGGCACCTGATGGAGGCGGAATTACTTCCGGTTAATGTCTGCCGTTGGAGCAATGCACCGATAGGTCTTCGTTACTTTGAACCGCGTAGGCTTCCGTCTATCGATTGACCGACTTTTTTTCTTGAAAATGAAACCTTACAGGTACGTCAGAATTTTATTATGCATTTTTTAATTTTTAAATATATAGAATCTTTTTGCGCTATCGATATATATTGATCGTTTATCAGTACTCGTGATACATTTGGTACTTGATCATTTTAGTAAAAAAGAAATGATAAATCGGATAGTTTGAAATATGAATCTCGCTTAGCTGGACGGAAATAAAATTGTTGCTTTTCGCGGATTTTTCGACACAACGTTACCTCGAATGCTAAATTCGATTTGTGACGGCGGATCGTTATGCTTGTCGCAAGCTGCGGCCTTTCGTATTTCGATCGAATCCATCGATCGTCAGTTGTGACATTCAATGATGGAACAGTAACAAATGCGCGACAGTTGCTAAAACTAAAGTTACCATCGATCTATGTAGCATCTGGCCACTCCAGACTGGACTTTTAGCGAAATTCAATTCGTATTTTGGTGCCTCGATTTTATGTCCATTTAGATAACTCAGCAAGAACCTTTACCAATGCAAACCCTTGTATGAAAATGTATATTTTCAAATTCGAGGCTTAGTGACATGAATATTTTGAATTGGATGATCCAGTTCTATTTCATAATTTTTTATTTCTCGAGCTGGATACGATTTCCGTTCAACAAAAGTTCCAGATGAGGACGTTGTTTATGGAAACTTTTTGTTTTTTTATGAGCAATAACGTTACTACAACACTTGCGTTAATAAAAAAATAAAAAGTAAAAAGAAAAGTCAACTTCAAACAAGCCGAAGACACACGATATGTCCTCGTATCTATACTTCACGTTGGGTTACATCGGTCACTCAAGGATGTTACGGAGACCGTCATTAGATTAATTAAACTCTCTCGACGGGAGATGTCTCGCGTCGGGTTGGTTCGTACAGAGGTACGACGATCGTTACATCGGGAACAGGAGTAGCGTCCTGTTGGTTGGACCAGCGATATAACGAGGTTAATTAGTCTGACGGACGGAGGGAGGAGGCTTGCCCCCAAAATCCTTCTATTAACGTCGTCAGCTGCGAACGCCATTACTGTATGGCTGTTGCATAACCTGAAGCCCTATCTCGCGTCCTTCCCAATAACGGAGAGTCGTATCGTTAATTTGCCGATTAATTTACGTATTGTCGAAGGACTCTGATCCATGAAAATTTTTAATAATTAGAAAATTATCATTCGTCCGGTAAAATGTAGAGACTATTGAGAAGTTGTTGAAATTAAATAGTTGTTATTTTCTAACGAGTATAGCCAGAATAAAGTGAATTAAACATTTACAGAAACGTATTATTTTTGCATATAATATAAAAAGAATATATACACGTATTTATGGATTTGCAATAATAAGTATTTTTAAAAGAGTTTAGTTGCATGATTCTGGCCTATTTTCTTTTTATAATACAATAAGGCATAAATTTATATCAATGGACAGATAAATATTAATACAAATGTGAAATCTATATTAAAATATGAAATAGAATGAAGTTAATAAATAAAACTTGTAATAGTATCCAACAAATGATGAAACGAGGTCAAATTAAGGCGAGCAATATAAGATTTCAAATGTAATGTTTATTTCAAAGTTTAAAAAATTCATATTTAAATGATTGAACATTGAACTCCCCCTGAACGTTTCGAACTACTATAAAGTCCTTCATCAGTGAAAAATCGAAAAAATTACGAATTGAGATCTATAATTTATAAATACGCTACATTTATTCCTTTTTTTAGTAGCACATTTATATCATTATCGATTTAAATCTGTATTTATTTTTCCGATATCAGTTGATAAAAAGTTCTGTAATTTTTGTCCGAATTCAATCGTTAAATATGAATTTTTAGGCTTTAAAATAAATATTACAGTTAATGGAATAAAATATACGGATAAACATGTTCTCGTAATGCAAAATACTTTAGTATATATTATTGTATGTATATTAATATGAATGAGAGTTTCGGGAGTCGAAAATGAGAGTTGTATTTGTTGTGTCACAGGTGACTATTAAAGCATCGTTGATCACCTGTGGTGAGGCATATCCTGTCCTAAGATTAAACGACCTTCCCTGTGGAAGCCGTACATCTCCGACGGGAGAGCTCGAGGGTGAGTTTCACAATTGCGGTTATGGTTATTTTGCGCTCTACATTCTCGCAACAATTCCGCGCGATAATTTCGCAATGTCGCACATTTGTAATACTATCAAATATCACTGGTGTGCGCGTCCTTTTTTTAATTGTACTCTTTTTATTTGAAAATATTTCACACGAAACGCAGTCCGAAAACCGCTACCGGTTTGCCGGAAAAAATGATACCGCCAGAGCCGTTACCACGCCCTTTTCCGCTGCGACAAAAAAATGACGCAAAAAAAGGACATTACGTATATACATTACATTACATACACATGAATCCGTAAATCATGGTTTTCTTTCTTTCTCTTTTTTTTTTTTGCTGAACTACTACTTTTTTCCTTCAACTTGTCGTTAATGATGAGAAATTTCAAAACATTCCACTTAAAAGTGGAATCAGCCGGTTAGATACAACGAGAAATTCCCTTTTCATCTTTCCTGTCTCTCAAACCTGCGGGAATCCCGTATGGCGCATCACTGAACCGAGAATTAAAAATCGATTTTTTTTTTGCTTGTAATTAAAACCCTGTGAAATTTCGTCCGCCGATAGTTCGCATTCCCCAAGGTGAGATCGTGTAAAAAAGAAAAACAAGACGAAGCGAATTATCTTCTCAATTAACGATGACACGAAACAAGGAGTCGATTCGACAAATTCTATAGTTAATACATCTCTGTACTAAGATACTTTGTATACGTAATGATAATTTAAATATTATCAAAGGTTTTTCTTGTATCGTTCTGTAATGTATTTCATTTATGCATGTTTCTTATTTTATTTTTTTAATTATTTATGATGTGTAATATTTGAATATTAATCATAAATTATCCGACATGTGTAACTAAATAGAGCTTCGAAATATTTTCATTATACGAATTAATTTTCAACGAGAATAATTATTGATGTAGCGACGTCAAAAGATAGAATTTATTATATACATCGACGTGTAACTTGTTCCCCGCATGTGATATTTATTTAAACTTGAAGGAAATGACTGCGTTTCGTTCATCCGAATAATATCTTTCCTTTTTATGTAGTTTAATGTATTAATTTTTATCGTGTCTGCAAAATAAGTAAAGCTCCATTCCATTCAGTTTAGCACGCGGAATTAAATGCACTGTACAGTAACCGTCAGCATGCCAACATTTCGATGTTGCTATGCTCGTGTTAATTATCTTGCCCACGCGGATATAAATGTATACTCGAGATCATCTTATTAGTGTGCGTGTAATATCGTAAACGGAATTATTATATTATTAAACGTTTAGGAATTATCCCATAACATTACCGCGGAACAATTTCCACGTTTTGCAATACTCGTATAACTTTTAGCTTAATTTCTTTTTGCTAGCATTATGGTTGACAAATCTTTTTAGCGATTTAGTGCTACATTGAATTTTCGAAATTTTTTACTAAAATTTTTATTTTTTTGAAATAAACCAAGTTTAGTATATATTAAATTATTATTCTGCCAATAGAATAAGATAAGATTATCTTTCTCAATAAGTAAAAATTATGAAAAAGTCCGAGTTTTTAAACTGTAAAATTCTGAAGATAAAGATAATAAATTCTTTAAAATGTAATAACGACCGAATAACATTTCTAAACTTTACCAATGTGAAATGCAGCTTGTGAAGTTATGTATAAATTATTTTGCTTTTATTAATTGTTGTTGAAATGAATTTTATTTGATAAATGAGAATTTTGGATATCTTTATAAGTAGATACGTTTAACTTGCGCGAACATATCACATTCTATTGATGTCAAGACTTGATCTTATTACAAAATCATTAAGAGTACATTGATGTTAAATTACTCGTTATCGCGTAATCGCTTTTTAATCCCGTTCGATCTACGTTGATTATAAGAGCAAGAAGATTTCATGAAGGTATCTACACAAGAGAAAATTTGTCTTCGTTAAAAGGGAATTAAGGGATTACTAATTTGATTATTAGTACGCTGAACTTTGTTTTAACTCACGATGCTAAAAGTTATAAACGCTTATCTAACTTATAAAGCTTATAACTGTACTTAATAGCAATTTATATAAAAACTTAAAAATGATTGAATAACGTCATGCGAAAAAAGTTTCTAGTTTTCAGCAGTTTCAGACAATTTTAGTGTAACTCGGAAAATCGCAAATATTTTGCATGAGCGATAAAATGCAAAAGAAACGTATCGTTTTAATGTGATAACACTCGATTATCGGAAAACGTTGACTTTATCGGTATACTACACAAAAAAAGTGAAACTTTTGGTATGCAATATTTCACGTGGAACAACCCGCTAGAATTTTTCGGGAATTTTTTGACAAAAGAGGAAAGATCTCTTTTTGCAGGATTGGGTCCTTTTAACATGGTCGACACGTGCGACATTGCAACACAATTGAATTTTCTTATCACTCGCTGTCTGTGGTGCATTGGTCCTTAGCGAATAGCAAGCACTATTTTGGCACATAGGAACGATCTTTTGGAAGCGGGAGGCTTTCAAGCAATGAAAAGGAGAAAAAACAGCATCTTGAATGACGTACCGAGAGAGGTTTAAACGAAATTGCTTTCGGCTGGGCGTCTTCGAATGTTGCCGAGAGATAGATACGTCTTTAGCTGGGTAACGAGATTGCCACGACGAGTTCCGGATGTACACGATATGTACTGTTACATCCCCTTTGAGTGAGACTCGTTGGACTTATGCTGGTTGCGTGGATACGCGATGAGAGACAGGCCGCTATATAGGTATTTGCGTCCAATGACGCAAGCCAGACAAATAGATGGTCGACGAAAACACTGACTTGTACAAAACATACGCTACTTTTAGTAATTTCGCTTGAGAAACGCGACGAGGCAAATACTGATCTAAAAAAATTATAATTCATTATATCTTGTTTATTATAACTTATAATCTCCTACATTCTTCCAAGAACGATCAGAAAATTATTTCTTTAAACAATTCGACACGTAAAGAACGTATTAATTTAATGGACAGTATTATAATGCGAATAGTGTATAATTTCTTCTTTTATAATTATATTTTTATTATTACTTTCTACTGAAATTAATTACGAAAAATAGATATTTTTGCTTCGTTATTAATAATAAACTAAAAGTCTTGTACTGTGTGCCTTAAATGTTCCGAGATTATTACTTGATTAAAACAATGGGATTTTTTCAAAATCATATATATATATATATACTGTGTTTTACGTTAATTTGAAACGCTCGGGTATCTAAGAGTTAAACAATGGGATGTCCAGAGAGATTAACCAGTGACAAAGCTGAATCTAATTTGCACGGTGGCATCCTTTCTGGAGGCGCGCATCTCAATTATAAGCCGGGTCTGAATTGCAATCCGCGAAACACTTCTTATCAAAGTGGAAGGATGCGACGCTCATACGTGCCGCATCGTAATTATCTCAATGTACGATCGATACAAATGCAAACACATACAAACATACATACGCGCTGTACGTTACTCTTACATTGCCGCAGTCAATTACATTGCACGGACGCTCGCGGCACTCGCGGAATTCAGCAGAATGCCCTGGTCTATACCAGCAGCGATAGAGCGAATAAAGTGTCGGATGTAATAACGTTTCACGTGATACTGCCTGCCTATTGCCCCTCCGCGCAATTCACTGTAAAAAGCAGCAAACGGAACCATGAGCCCGGATATCTGCAACGCGAGAATGCGACGAACAAGAGTAACGTATGGTCTATAAAGGACATTGCGGGAAACATATAACGTTATATATTTAGAACGTTACATACATACTTTTCGAGACCACTCTTTGAAATTTCAAAATGCGTTTGAAGTGTTCTTTTCAAATTATTTTTAATTAATATTCTCGGAGGAAAATGGTGACGTTTCACTGAGAGAAAGGATTTTGTTAATTTAACAAGCTATCAGTACCTTTAACCGGTAATCATATCGGTAAATATATGACAATAAATTTTGTTGTTGTTTTGATTGCTGTTATTCTGCTGTATCAATTAATTATTAGTAACAGAAGCAAACTACAGAGTGAGAACAAAAAATATTCGTACAAGGAAATTTTTTATGAAAAAAATTCTTATTTGTAGAAAATAAGTATTAATTAACAATTTTATACAATGAATACATTCTGTTCTAACATAAACAACCAAACTTTACATGTATTTCTGATTTTAAAAGCTAAATTTCTCGACTGTACGAATACTTTTTGATCATCCAAACAATACAATTTTCGCTTATTTTTCAGATGATATATTTTCTATAATTAATACACATCTTTTTGATATATAATTTTAAGAAACATACAGTTTATTTTATTCTTTATGAATAAATTGTTAATTATCTAGCAAGAAATGATCGTCAATTAAACGTCGAATTGACATCAAATTGGTACTGAAATCATCGAT
>Ga0157364_1002538_pt1 | contig 17075 bp, 9 predicted proteins | sample AttsexASBM2_FD_111476 | JGI IMG/M metagenome (GOLD analysis project Ga0157364, IMG submission 111476) | Fungus gardens microbial communities from leaf cutter ant in Ribeirão Preto, State of São Paulo, Brazil - Atta sexdens ASBM2 | ecosystem: Host-associated > Fungi > Mycelium > Unclassified ... | reverse complement strand
TTAAAATGCAAAAACCTTGATCTTAATATACGATGTCAACAGACTAATTGAAATGATAAAACAGACAATGTTTTATGAAGACATTTAATATTATATAATACTATATACTTTGTATTCTACGTATCTTTGTTCTTTTTTTCTATGGTAATACATCGGGGTGATTAATTTACGGAAATTTTCCAAATATACCCGAGCCTGCAGGGAGAAAATTAGATTCCATCGAATTCGTCGAACGATCAACGGAAATTGGCAATTGTCGCGTGCGAAAGATACGCGATTTCCTCTGACGACATCGAGAGTTAAGTTCAACAATTTTCGTCGTTCGTCATTCTTGTGAAATAAATAAAGAGCATTTGTTCAAATACATTTTTATTACATTCGTGAATTACATTCAAAAATATCAAGTCAAGTAATAATTACTTCTACATTTATATAAAAAAATAAAATATTTAATAATTATAAGTAGAACAATATATTCATTCATGCAAATTGATAATACTATATCTATTTATTTTTAAGTTTTCTGTCTTTCTTCTCTATCATTTCTCTCTTGTTGATATATACGTAATTGATATATACGTAGTGAAATCGCAGACTGCAATAACTCAATCTTGTGAATCGCGCTTGTGATTCACTATAGCATAAGAAAATTCGTCTTCATTCATCGAAAAATATAGCAATTTACACGGTTACAACCCGAGGGTGTGTCTTGACGAGCGTAACTTCGTTAATCGATCTCGATTCTTACACGCGAACTAAGCGTATTGAAACCGAAGCAATTTAGATGGGGAAGAAATTCGAGGCGTGAATGGGGATGCATGAATAGGGATGCTCACACTTTCGTCTCATGGCAAAATATTAAATATTTTTTATTTTTTTTATTCGACGCTCAGTGTTGCAAATCAATATTTTAATAAAAAATTAAAACCGGCACAACCGAAATGTTGGACAATATTAAATAAATAAAATAATTATTATGTAAGATATTATATAGATTATATATATATATATATATGTGTGTGTGTGTGTGTGTTATTTTTATTTATTTTCAGGAATTTATTATCGTAAAATCGACTTTCCTTTCGATCGACAATTAATCTGAAGAAATTGTATTGAAAAAACTTTCAACACTAAAAATATTTAAAAAAAATTTTTTTTTATTTAAATACTTGCTTAAGTATTACAATTTGTTTAAGAATAAATATTTTTTATCTAATAAAAGTCTGGTCATTTCTAAGTCTGGTAGAACACGGTCGATGTCCATAGCGCAAGGGCGTCGGCCTGTCGGACGAAGACAGGCTGGAACCCCTTGCCAACCCCATGAACAACTCCCACGCAATATTGGATTCTCTCTCGACACCGTCTCTTTGTGCAAAGTGGCAAAATTTTGCGGCGAAAGATCGCGTCGTCGACATAATATAGATATGGTGGTCCTCCGTTGTAGAATTCATTCCGACAACGTATAACATGTCATCATAATTCATATATAGATTTAGAGATGTATGTTCCTTTTCCTCTAGTTCTCTCTTTTGCGAGACAAAATTATCGGTGAAAACATGACAGGCTGTACCAAGAAATACGATTCTCGTTTCTGAATATTCTTTGATGTTCGTTAATGCACTAGAAGTCGGCAAAAAATCTATCTATTCTTCAAGTTTTACTTACATTTTTTAAAAGTATTATTTGAAGAAAGATCACGGATAATGACTACTTTGTTTTTAGACAATATTTTTTAAACAAAAGCTAAAAATAAAACTTCAGGAACAAAATACAAACTAGAAAGTGTCTACTATTAGATAATATAGCAGTTTTTTATAATACCGTTTTTCATTTTGCTAAAGTTAATAATAAACTTCGTTGTAAGATAAGAGAAAATGAGCGTCTGATAAAATGGGACTTCAAAATTAAGATTTTTTAAGAATCTTTTCACTTCAATATAAAACATATTTTGTTGATTTATATGCATACTTTGTGCTGTTCTGCAAGACGCAAATATGTAACGCGACAGTTCTTTTCTTTCAAAGTTTTTTTACAAATATATGATTGCCTTCAGCTCTAATAGGACTATTTGACATTATAATTATAACGCGAGATTAAATTATGTGAAGATTAAATTATTTTAGTTTTATTTAGTTTACAGACAGGTGTGCCGATTTACGCTGCACTCCTATTTTATATATTTAAAAATATATTACAAAAAAAAAAATAAAAAATACATAAATAAAACTGATTTAGGAAACTACAAATATATAAAATAATGTAATATTAATATATAATAGGAGTTACTATTATTTAAACTATGCAATTTGCAAAAGAAAAATCGTAAGAATTTTATTTTTGCATTTGTAGAATTTTTTTTTAATTGATTTTGTACAAAAACAAGTCACAAATATATGAATTATGAGTTTTTATTTCTTTATATAAACAGACTAATTATATAAACAGACTATATCTTTATCAGTATTAATAAAGTACAATAGTTTCCAAGAAATAAAGAGGTTTCTTTAGAAATTCTATTTCAATATTAGCGACTTTCCTCTATCAAATAATTAAATTTCAATTGCAAAACATGAAATATCATATTTATTTAATTACAAAACTGCGATTTCAAGAGAAAAATCTAATGATACTTATCTTTTTTTATCTAGATAAAAGAGATCTTTATAAAGAAAAATGGCTTTTTTCTTACTGTTTTATTTTTCAAGGTATTTACAGAATATATATATATATATATATTTATATTTAACGTGCGTAATGGCATTTAATAATAAGAAGGACAAAAGTAAATATAATACAATATTAACAGCAATTAGAATATAAAATAGATAAGTATAATCTGGATATTATAATCTAAAAAGCTGCTCTAATTAAAATCATTAATACAATTTTACCTTATACACTGAATTATTAAGTTACATTACAAAATAACATTCATTTTATTCTCTGTAATTTATAAAAGAGAGATTTTATCTTTCTATGCCGCGTTATATCGATCAACATACGGAAGTTAGTCATGCCGATTTCAAATTTAGGAATGGCCGATAAAAATCAAGTGGAACAGTGCAGGCGAAAGACTCTCTATAAATATATCTACATTTCCGTTTCTAACGGTCAGACGAACACGATAAATATCGCAGCCGTGCCCTTGGCGATAGTTATACAGGATGTTTCAGAAAGGGTCGATAGACCGGGACATTTCAAGGACCAAGGTCGAGGTTCTACCATTGAGGATCGATACGCAATTGCGTGACGCCCACACAGTGACATTATTTGCTGATAAAGGGCGTGGCAGTTTTCTAAATTCGTATTTTATTTTTTTTATTTATCTTACTTATGCATTAATAAATGATCAATTAAGAAATAAATAACTATTATCTTGTTTGCTAGATAAAAATATTATTTTTATCATGCTTGAGAGATCATTTAAAAGCTAATTTTTAAAAATACAAATACTATATACTTATATCTGTGCTCATTTCTATCAAAATGACTCAATATTATTGCAAGTTGCATTTACTGAGTTATTGATCATTGAGTATATATTAAATTTTAAAATAACTTAGTCCCGAATTCGACTGACATAAAAATTCAATTTGAATAGAATTATTTTATTTATGCTCCACGAGAATCGTGGATTATTAAAAATGAAAAAAATTTCATATTAGATGTGCAAATCAGAGATAGTCACAACTTGTAAAGATGATGAAAGAGATTTGCTTATTTAACAGATTTCATGCGAAAAAGGACAAGCTTTGATGGAAAACAAAAGTGGAAAACGTCTACTTCGCAATTTCAACATTAATTTCCACGTGCTGAAGCACACGATGCCAACGGCCCGGATAAACGTCCGGCTAGGCGAGACAGTCGCTCTTTGATGCTTGTTTGGTTGCGGTTCTGCCCACCGTTTCTTTCTCTCATTCAGGTTTTCATCTAAATATGCGACCAATGGGAAACGTGCACTTTCGTAACAGATAATCTTGAAGGCCGAACCTGGTCATTTCCTCGAATCTTAACTAGTCGACTCCGCCATAGTTCAACGAATAAACAGTCACTAGTCGAGCGAGAAAAAACTCTGTGTCGAAATTTAATAAGAAACACACTACAAATCCAAGTGTTAAAAAAAAATGACTTCAATATATGTATGTGATTTAGTTTTTCGTGTAAAAATGATATTACATTACATGTTTAAATTTTTGTATGCAGTGCAGTGTATTATTTTTATACGGAAAACTAATCAGATGCATATATATATTAAAATCACTTTTTACACATTTGGATTTATAAAAGCATGTATATTAATTTCTATAAATCTCACGGGATAAAAATAAAAATGTTACCTCTTTAAAATTTATGTTAAAATAAAATGAGAGAAAATATACGGAAAAAATGATATTATAGTGTTAAATTTAATCAGAAATGATCTTGTTAATTTAATAAAAATAAATACTTATTAAAACAAGATCACACCATATTGAGTTAATAAAATTATTTCCAATTAGACTTATGCTGTTAACATTCATTCTGTGTAATATAAGATGTAAATGTTATACTTTCTGATATCATAGAAAATACAATTACAAGATTTAATTATATCTTATTGAACTGTGAATGTAGAATTAATCTTATAGTTTTGAATCAATAAGCTTTTTGTAATTGAATTATATAGTTATACTAATAAAACCTCAAGTTTATTCGCGTATATCAGTATACGAGACTGATATGTATATGCAAAATGTAGAATTCAATTACAAATATGAATCCAGATAGTGATTAGAATACGTGATATAGAGCGAGTATATACATTTCCCTGGGGCGAGATAGACTACTCAACGGCGTTATTGAATGGATAGAGGAGTTTGTTTAGGCTTAGAGAGCCGGTTTACCGCGTCACCTGAGGATGACGCATGACAAAACTAGTAGACGTTAAGAACGAAGCGGCTCTTTTGAATACCTGTAGAAGGGACCGTGAATATATTCCGACTTGAAGATCAAACTCGAAACACTTGCTCCTTGCAAAGAAAAAATTTACTTTCTTTTATAAGCAAAATTATTTTTTCAAATGTCATTCTTACATGTCGGCTGTAAGCATAAAATAAATTCATATTTCTTATAAAATATGAGTTTATTAAGATTTTATAGATATTCACATTACTTAAAAATATTCAAAAATTCAATATCTTTTTAACTTTACATGTTTCACTCAAGAAGTAAGGAAATTTAGAGAACTGACAATATACATTATATCTGTAATTTAACATATTGTATGCAAAGTTGCATATCAATGTTGTTGATCGCGATTTTTGGGACAATAAAAATGTTATCTGTTTAAAAATTATGTTGCCAGCAAAATAAAAAAAAATATGTATAAGATATAAAATTATTTCTCCTCTCAACAAAAAATATTGCAAGACTTAATTTAAGCCAATGCAGAATTATATAATATTAACTGTTTATAATTGAATTATGTGGTTAAACTAGTGAAATCACTTAAGCTCATTCATGTATAAGATAGATCGGGCGTGCAACATTGATGTATCTACGAGCTCGTATGTGCCTTGAGTATGAATATAAACCCCGATACACGAAGCACGAATTCCTTCGGTTTCTGGGTGTGTCTCGCGTGAAAAAGTCGCGTCTCCGTGACACGTCGTCGGCCATGAGCTGCAGGTAAAATTGACTTCTTAATTGGAACGTGTCACGCACTGACATCGGGGATTTCTTCTCCAACGTAGGAAAATGCAAACTTTGAAAGCGGAAATTGGCTGTATTGATCGCTCGACATTATCAAAGATGTTATTGTGCAATACCCGTCTAAAAATAGACGTAACGTAGCGACGCGACGACTTGTTTTAGAAAATGTAAGGGTAAAACATTACAGATAAAAAAAGCTCGATAGATTTTTCGGACTTTATATATGACAGTACAACATAATATTTTCAGTCAAAATCAAAAGAAATTTTTGTTGTTTTTCATTTTATTTTATTTCTTTTATTTTACTTTAATTTATTTTGACATTCTCGAGAGTTATTCTTTGTTTGTATTTTTAATTTATTTTATTTGAGAATTTCTTTTGGCAGTAGGTATTACACAGTTAGTACATGTTCGCCAACACAAGAATGTATTTTTGTCGAATGACAGACCCAATTTGCCACGATACAACAACGTAATATAATATCGTCGGCCGGTTTTGCTCGTTATGATTCAATCGATGATAAGTGTTACGACAGCGATAAGTATATCCGACGCCGTAATCATCATGTTAGTTTCTACTATGTATATATAATCAATTATGTATATAAGCGAACTAACATAATTCATGACAACATGAAAAAACATTTTAGTATTTCTTTTAATAGTGGAAACAGAGAGAAAAAAAATCATAAATATGTGTTCAAGTGTTGTCTCCTACATGGAAAGAACGAAATTTTTCTGAAATATATAAAAATTTAGCTAGATACAGATTTGAAAATAATTAGTCAAAATATTTATATAGAAAACTCGAATGTGATGAGCAACGCTGCAAAAAATTTGCATATTCTAGCAATCAGCTTAAATGTCATCTTACATAATTATATTTTGATAGTCCAAATTTATTTTCAGACTTATATCTAACTAAATTTTTCTTTCTCCGTTCGAGATTTCGGAATGATTTCTAGCATCGTGAACACGAAAAAGTTTTAGATTTTTCTTACTGCCGTCACGTACTTGCGAACGCAGAAGTGTGACTGGAAAAAAGAGATCCGTCGCTGGCACACGTTCAAGAAAAAGCGTGACTTTACGTCGTTAAGTTATCTTGCTCCGGGATATGTGCGGGGCCGTAAGAGTCTACATAAGGGCCGCCTTGAAACCGTGGTAACAGAAGGGGTGATCGATAACGGCCCCATAGTGGCAAATATTGCCTATGGGGTTGCTGCAGTCAAGTATACAAGGTGCTCCGCGTGCGCGTTGCTCACTCCGGCGTGCATTTTGCTCTCCGAGACAAAGTGAAATATTCACGGTCTTATCAGCGTGAAATTTGACCGAGTTACCTCTGCGGGAGACTGGCCGGAAACTTCGTGCAAAATGCACCGTACGAGAATGCGCCAGTTGCACTTGTAGCGAAAGCTGTTTGCATAGAAAATAGAATATAGAAATCACTAAACACTTTTTTCTACTTTAAGTATCAATTCTTCAATCTCTCGGAGATCGATAATGTTTTTATTTGTCTCTTTTCTGAATAATTATAATTGCTACATGAAACTATGGTATTTAATCAATGAACGTTCCTTCAATATAATTATTTCATTATTTCCTCCGAAACAAAGTAGCTATTTAGAAGGCGATACATTTAATACTGTAATTATAACACTGTATCTCATTGTATTTTATTATTTGAATTCGTAACATGGCCGATGTCTATGTTCATTCAATTTCAAATGTAATATTGTGTATCTTTTTAACGCAAGATAATAGCTGCCTAATAAAAAGCTGCCTCTAGATGATCAATATTGTTGCACAATACTTGATTATACAATATTATTGATTGTCTAAAGGTAGTGTTGTGTCTCTAAATTATTTGTTTTAATTTATTTAAAGAAGGTATTAATATATTAATGAAGATCTTAAACAACTCTCAGACGCTAAACATTATTGTACAATTTTAAGTTGTTTAAAGGAGACATTAATAAATATTTTGTGTATATAATTATTTTGTACATTATAATATTATTATAATTATACAATATTATTATTAATGCCCCCTTTAAACAACTTAAAATTATATCAATAATATTGAGCATGTTTAAGAGCTGTTTAAGAGATTCTCAAATAAATAAGAACGAGGAAACCGTAATTCAAGCCTCTAGATCGTATTTGACAATGTCATTGTGACGTAGCGCAAACTTTGTGAGTTCCGGATGACGCAGAGTTACTGGACAAACCAGCAGGAGAGAAAAAAAATCAACAAATCCTTCTCTGGCAAAGCAAAAGCAGCTCTTTTGAGAATTTGTAAAAGTCATCGCACATTTCGCATGCCTAGTAGAGCGCGATTCTCTCATATAATTGACTTTCGCCATCGTCGTCGTGTCGTCGTCACGGTGGCGACATATGACGCCGCCGTGGAGGCCAGAAGAAAAACGACATCGCGGGAGACAGCACCGGTGAGAGAAGAAGCAGGGAAAGAGAAGAATTGTGCACACGGAGAGAGAAGAAGTTCATGGTGCATCCGTCCGACAACTTGAGAACGTTTCTTCGTTGTCGCGTGCTGTCCTTGAACCGCATCGCGATTGTCGTGTCATTGGCGGGTGAGATCGCGTCAAAGACGAAGAGGTATACGAGGTAGAGAACCGCGCGGGAACAAGGAGGGAGTTCTCTCTCTCTCTCTCATTTTCTCTCTCTTTCGCTCTCTTTCATCGCTTTTGTAAGGACCGCCACAACTTCCGGCGACGTACGGACGCAAGTACGGACGAGACTCGCATACTCGATCGAATACCATGCGGAATTCAAGAGCTCGTCATCGGCGAAACTCGGCGACATTTACCAGCTGACGTTACTTATCATGGTGGCCATTAGTGATTAATAATAATGCTTAATAAATTTTTAAGAAATTTTTTTATCAAATTACACACTAAGCTACATTTTTTCAATAATTTCGGTTATAAGAATTATTCAGGTATACTTTTATTTCAATTATTTTTCTATGTAGATATATACAGATTTAGTCAAAAATATTAGACATCTTATTAACCATTATTGTTTATATAAACTTGGTCCTTTTGACAAGTAGGCTTAGGATATAGCTAGGATAATAGCTAATAGTTTTGTTATTTTGTATAAAGGCATAAATTACAGAATGGATAATTGACAGTATAAGCTGAAATAAATTGTATTATTAACTATTATGTAATATTTTAGCTCACAAATTTATTTATAGTATTTGTTGTGAATTATTCTTTGTTTTAAAAATCCTTAAATCAATAATGTGCAATTTGTGACTCATCTATAAATTTTGTGTAGCCCGCCAACTCATAGTTTAAAAATATAAAATCATATTTTCTATTTTGCAAATGAAATAAACATTATGAGGCCCGAAATATTTTACCTATTTTAAAAAATGGCCTTTCTTAAAAAGTTAGATTGTGCATCATTAATTTAAATATAATGTAAATATATTTAAATATAATAAATTTAAATATAATGTCAATAACCAGTAGAAAACAATACGAGTAAAAGAATTCCTGCAGATAAATAAAAAAAATACAGACACCTAACATTTTTGACAAAGGCTGTGTATCAAAATAAAGTATCGTTAAATTAATATTGATAGACGGAACTGCTGTTTTTAAAAGTTTAGTTATTTGCATTTATATGAAATAAAATAGAATTCTCTGTGGTGTCACACAGCCGAATCTGCAATCTGTTTAAAGCTAATATTGTCGGAACATTTTCATGCTTTTAACAAAATTGAATTCGCCGGTTCTGTAACGTCTGCAAATCTCGTATACGCGTTCTGATGGACGGTGTTTGGATTCCGTCTAAGCCGACCGTCAGAGATAATTTCCACGACAGCGAGTCGTTGACCATCTGGTACACGACGATTCGACCAGGCATGAATTACGTAAATAGGAACTTGAAGAGAATTAAATTACGCAGCAATAAAAATAGTAACAACCGAGGCATTTCTTTGATTTGAATATAAAATGATTTTTTAAATCAAATGAATATTTTTATTTTATTTCAAAAAAATAATGTTTAAATCAAGGAAATGACATTATTCATATCAAAGAAATTTTTTTCTTTAACCGTATAACAAAGAAACATTTCTTTAAATCGAAGAAACCTTTCCCTGGGTGTTGAAAGAAAAAAAAGAAATCGCCAATTAAGAAATAAATATACAATCCTAACCTGTAATCCGAACCTGTTCCAAATTTCGGTCGAAAAAGTTCATAAATGGGAGAGATATTTCTGAATGTCATGTTTTCACGATCCGGTTTGTACGTGGACGAGATGGCTGATGCGTGTCGAACAGTGCGTTGTATTGTGCACGCAGCAGTCTCCGGCCACGCGTTCGACCGTGCGTGATTATAGATGTACGTACATTTGGTAGACGTGCCAGTGTGTATGCACGAATGCGACATACACGGCAGGGGACAACAAAGGAGACGTTTTTTTTCCCCGTCGAGAACATTTCGATTTTACGCTGGCGCCGATATACAGTGTCTCAGCCGCGTCAATTTTTATTTTGCCAACCGGTTCTTTGATTAAAATTTGTATAATCAACTATTTCTTAACAGAAGTATTGAAGCATCGATAATTTTTTTATTATATAAATGAAACTAAGGCATTTTTATGAATTAAGTTTCAGCAATATAAGCAAAGAATAAATTCATCATTAAAGATTAAAGAATATGTATTGGATACTTGTATAAGAAATATATTTATCAAGAATACCCGCGGTGATTTTACAATATTTCCGTTGCTGATTATATATTCACTTATTTTCGTGTGGGTTCTATACTCATTATCTGCAGCGGAGTCTTAAATAACATATTTTTACAGCTTAATTATAATAGGAAAATCTTCCTTTTTTGTTTTTTTGCTTTATGGAGACTGATGCTAAAATAATGAACGACAAGGATGTTTTCATTTTATACATCCTACCATGTTGTTATACTTGATGCAAAAGGAAACAAATAATATGCTGGAAAATGGGAATTTATACTGGAGAGAAAAGCTCAAGAAAAGATAATATCCGATGGAAGCGCAATCAAGCGCAAGGCTAAATGTGAAAATTTCATTATGACGCGCGACGATAAAAATAGAATTACAAAAAAAGAATTTTATTTATACTCTGAAGGTATAAAGTTAAGCTTATCATATTATAAATTTATTATAATTGTGTATTTGTGTAGTTATTAAAGATCGTAATTTAGTTTAGGCATATGTTGAGAAATCAAAGTGTAAAAAAAAGTCGCGACACATAAATAGTTAATTGTAGCAAGTGTAACTATTATATATATTATATATATGTCATTAGATAGCAATTAAGGCTCTTGCCTTAATTGTCATCTACAATTAAATTGAATCGTGACATCAGAAACGAAAAATGACACATTAATTTTTGTGTCACTTGTAAATAAAGACAATTTGGATAAAACAAAATTATAAAATCGCTTTAAAACATTTGTAAAAATTACGCTTTTGACAGTCAGCAAATAATCGTAAAAAGTGATAAAAGACACATGAAGTACTTTTACTCAATACGCGTAGCTTATCATTTACACGTGTGTTTTATCACTTTTACGATTATTTATAATGTTAGAAGAGATAAGCATAGTTTTCGTTCATTTTTGTTTACAAATGTTATAAAGCAATCTCATCATTTTGTTTTCTCCAAATTACAGTCTTTATATTTTTATAAATGGCATGCAATAAAAGTTAATTTGTCTGCTATAACGATTCAATATGGCTGTGATGACTATACGCAGGAGTCTTAATATTAATAATTATCTATATCTTATATCACAGATAGTGTTATAAAAAATATTAATAAATGTTACAAAAACATCATTAATTGCAACATGTACGCACATGACTTCTTTAAGATTTACATCTCTTCTATCACTGTAGCCGTTTCTGTTACGCGATCTCGTATGAATCAATTTAAGATGCGATTGCGAAGGGCTTAAAGACGCCCTCTGTTCATCGTTATTTGTGCTTAACAAATGACGACTTGAGATAATCGTGGAAACGAATTCATCGGTCCCCACGCGTGGTCGTGTCTTCCAATTCAAGCCAGCGAAGCCAAAAAGACGCGCTTTCGTAGATTGAATTAGCCTTAATGATGAGGCGGCCTACAAATTACTAACCGCTGACGTACTATCGAGCGACCGTGTAGATGACGCCGTGGGAGAGAAAGAACAATTGATATGTCTCGAGACATGCAAATATATTTATGAAAAAAAAACTTATAATTATATTCTTATTAGAGATAATTATGAATACAATCAATGTGATGCTGTAAATACTTTGAAGCATTTTTTAATTGGTCAATTAGTAGAATTCTTCTTTTTATCAAAAAATTTTTTATCAAAAATTTATCAAAAAATGCTTCAATTTCATCAATTAAATACTTCAAAACGTTTATATATGGAGAAAATTTTCTTTTAAAATTTACTCTGAAAATATGGTAGTTATGGTACAATATTTCAAATATTTTACCATGCACTTCAGTAAAATTAATCAAACTTATTTTATACTTTATTATAGTTTTATTAATGAATGAGAGAATTTATATTAAAATTCTTCGAAATACGATATTATCCCACGACTACCATATTTTCAGGATAAATTTTAAAAAGAAAATTTCCTCCAGTATATAAATGTTTTGAAGTATTTAATTGGTGAAATTGAAGCGTTTTTTGATAAATCAGAAGAATTCTACTAATTGACCAATAATTCATACTATGAATTAAAAAATTCATAGTATTTACAGCATCACATTGATCGTATTCATAATTATCTCTAATAAGAATATAATTATAAGTTTTTTCTCTGAGAAAAAAATTCTCTCCATATAGTGACTTTAACCTATGTGTAGATAAAATTTATAATTCATTATAAATTTTATAATAAGCGACTTTATGAAAAATAATATCAAAATATGTAAACATACAATAAATATAAAGTTTATAATTTATTATTTGCGTAATTTGATATTATTCACGAAATCGCTTGTCAATTTAAAAACTGCGGTTAAGAAATTTCTCCAATTCGTTTATACAGAGAATCTTCATAGAATAATGATGAAAAGCTGTGAATCGCCTCATATATTTTCTATGCATGAGCTGTTCGCACTTGGCTATCGCGACTTTCATTCGTCATTCGTGATACATTACTTCGCTTTCGATAATGCTTTGAGCTAAAGATGCAGTTTATAAATGGAGGCTGTATATTTTTAGGTGCGGATATGGCACTTAGCGAAAGGAATATGAGAGATGCCCGTAAGTCATCTCAGTCTCTATATATTCTCGTATTTTCACCCATATCACACATTAGCGAGTACATTCAAGTACGGATTCATGCAGCGCGCAAATGTTTCGATCATGTATGGGGTCGCGCGTATATGCATTAAATGCATCTAGCAGAAAATAGCTTTGATCTTTTGATCGTTAGTACTTACGAACTAACACTCGGCAAGCTGAGACATGTCACCCGCAATTGCAGAGAAATTACTGTATGAATTGAGGGATTAAAGTCACGAAAGACACAATATTTATTATTGTCATCGTTATAATTGCAAATTAAATAAAATCAAAGTAAGACTTAGCTCAATTTTTTTATTTCAGAGTTCAATATTTATATATTATATTACTCAAAAATTACATATCAAAAAAGAAAAATATACATTATATTTTATTCAAATGCAATTGCGAATTAAAAGATTAATAATAATAATAAAATCCAATCTTTTAAAGATATAAAGTGGGTATTGAAAATTAAATTAGCTTAAACATTCAAGAATTTTAATTAATAACTTGAATTAGGATTTGAGAATTAATTGAAACTCATCTGCATCAAATTTAACTCCGAAAATTTATACTCTTCTAGGAACTCGAAAATAAATTTACTGGTTTTTGTGTTATAGTCTTGTAACTTCGTAATCTTGTAAATCGCAATTCGTGTGCAAATTGCATTAGCAAGAATTTATCGCAGATTGGTTGCACTGATAACCCCATCCTTTTATCTTGTCAAATAAATTTCGCGCAATGGGAGCATTAGGGCGAGTTCGAACAATGAGCGATCGAAAGAAGCGATATTTTACGAGTGTAACAATGAAAGCCAATAGAGATAATTACATTTTCGGCGATACATGCGATAGACATTGACGATTCTTAGCAAATTAGACGTACAATAGTCAAACAATTATATAGAAATTAGATCACATTACAATATAAAAATTTCTTTTGTTGTCCCCTTTTTTTAAATTTTTAAATATAATATTTTAAATTGTTTTCATATGAAAATTCACATGAGATAATTGCTGAAAAATATTTTCATACAATCTGTTCATATCTCAAAAGAATTAATTATTAAATTTTATTCAGAAATAATGGAATGGTATAATGAAATGGTATAAAATATTAAAAAAGAATTTTCCAGTTTCGAAATTTTGCAAATGTCCGCGAGAAATTGCACATCACGACCTAAATACGCCACAAACGTGCGATTAAAATTGTATGAGTGAAAAATATAGAGCAAACTGTGAACCCACGTGCGTGATTGTGAAATTAAATTTTTTTTTGTAGCCGAGAGATAGATTGTTCATTTTTATTAACAATGCTGCAACTATAATAGAAGTAATTAGTATTTAGAAAATTTTTTATCGTATTTGTCAAATAAAAAATGGCAATATAAAATGAATACAAGTAAAATTTAGATGTAAAATTAAGTTTAACAAATTATGCTAATAGCTACGTGACTGGAGGACAAAGGACTGAAGTAACTCACTTCCGTGTATGCATCGGAAAGTTAAAGATAGGGTTAAAGCCTGTTCTTTTCAATTATTCTGACACTTTCTGCATTTCAAATAACACAAGTGTATGCTCAGACTTTTGGAGAAAGAGGAAGGAAGCAGAAGAAAGCAGTAATACAATATTGAAAAGAATAGGTCTAATGATTGAAGTCGAATATACATATCTTACAAAAAAAAAAATATTGGATGAATCTATTGTTAGATAAATCTTGAGAAGTCTTTTTTGAAGAAGGAATTTCTATGAATGCATAAAACATCTATATGCCTGAAGCATGAAAGGATACATCCTTAAGCTTAATATCATACATTTGATTATGGTTGCATTGAAACCGTGCATAATGACGATCAGTTTCAAAAGACGTATTTCTTAACGCGATCATTTCCTTTCTGAAAATGGTAAAGATTGAGAATAGCAAATTAACCAAGAAATCTGTAGGTGATCTCTCAGGATAACCCACGTTGAAAGAAAACAATTTTCGATTCGAGCGAAACGCTTGTAGGATGACTACTCACTTGGATTAAACACTCGACAATAATAGTAATGAATCGGTCTTTATGGCGCTCGTAAATACGAAGGATGGCCAGTCAATCAGCGTGTGTAGCAAGCGCAAGTGCGTAACTGCACGCACATGAGCGTGCATCGGCATCGGCTGATGTTCCATCGCGGCAATGTATCTTTAGATAACACCGCCGAAGAGTCGACTTTGCAGTCGATGAATCGATATATGGGTCATATCATCATATAATGATACACGCGAAGGATTATGTATACTAGACTTTATAACGTTCTTAACGTTCATTATACTTTCCATATCGAAGTGTAATAATCTAGATATCAGCGTATATTACCACTAATGATAGCATTAAAAACAACTAATCGGATGATCGATAACTGATGTGATATATGATTATGAAATTAAAGAAGTATTAAATCTCAGTTTCACAGAAAATAAAAAATATCAGGAGATATTTTAATCCTGAAACACAATTGGTGTAGCAAACTTTAAGCTTTAAGAAATTATATTTATTTCTTCTCATATTCGACTATGTTGATTAATTTCTTTAGGTATACTTAATGAGTTTCAGAACTTATCTAATATGCCAATATTATATTTACAACTAATGGCAATATTTAAGTTGATAATATTTAGGTTTTTCGTTTTAGATATTTTTAATCCATCCAAAAGTTAATCCTATAGTTATACTTTATAATGAAATCAGAGAATTTCGAATAATAAATTGTCAATTTATATGCACACAATTGAAAACGAAAATTCAATCACAACGTAAATCAGTCTCCATTATTTACAATGATTTAAGCAAAAATTCTCCTTTGCGGTGTATAAATTTATTTAACATTTAAAATTTGAATGCTATAGAGGAGATCCGTCATCCTGGTTTTCTTTTTGCATATTTTCTCGAATTTTCAAGTATTGTCAATTTCCTAAAGTACACTTAGCATAAATACAAACAATGTGTTCCGTTTCTATCAAAGTTGAGTTGTACAACATGGCACGTGCAATACTACACTCTTAAAAATAGCGGTGATTATATAATTCTCACTATGTTGATGTTAATATTAACACCAATATGATGTTGATATAAACACCAGAAGTTTGAAATCCATATAATATTGATGTTAACACCAACATAGTGAAAATTATATGGATACTGTATTGATGTGGATTAAATCCACACCAATATTTTTTAGAGTATACAGCGTTTTCTTAAGAATCTATATACTTTTCATTATTTTTTTCATCCTTTTTCGCAAATTTATCACTCAATATTTAATATTATTTAGAAAATATGCACATTTTTCTAGAAATTAGATATATTACCTAATTGTCTAGATAGTTTGCATTTAAAATTTTATTAATTTGTTTATGTAAACTATTATATACACAGTTAGAAAAAAATGTGTTGAATTTAAACATAAATCACATGTCCCAAACAGTCCAGTCAAATTTTTGAATTAATTTATACAAAATGAATATGTTAGAAGGTAACACAAATATTATGTAAGAAAATAAAAAACAAAAAAAAACAAAAAAAGATAACAGTTTGTAAACAAACCGTGGAAGTATATATTTTTTTGTCAGAAAATTAACATTTATGATATGTTAAATTAACAAGGATTTTAATCATTTGTCTTAGAATTTATGTTTTAAAACACATTATTTTGATGTTACCTGTTCACTTATTCGTAAATTGTGTCACTTTGTATCACTAAAAATATTGAACATCAATTTCACAAAAAAAATCTTTAAATAACATAATTATATTATGTTAAATTAATACTCAAATATGTTAAAAAATTCAACACAAAAAAACTGTTAACACAAACGTGAGTGGACTGTTTCCAACACAAATACACACATTTTTTTACTGTGTACGTATATATATTACAAAGAAAAATTTGCTCTACTTATAAAATATTTATTTAATAAAATATTCTTTTTTATTTATCCATTCGATGTCTTTATATCTAAAAATATCAAGTGATAAAAACAATTATTACAATCGGCGTATCACGAGTATTGAAAAGAAAAAAAAGTTAAGC
>Ga0157364_1002537_pt1 | contig 17075 bp, 8 predicted proteins | sample AttsexASBM2_FD_111476 | JGI IMG/M metagenome (GOLD analysis project Ga0157364, IMG submission 111476) | Fungus gardens microbial communities from leaf cutter ant in Ribeirão Preto, State of São Paulo, Brazil - Atta sexdens ASBM2 | ecosystem: Host-associated > Fungi > Mycelium > Unclassified ... | reverse complement strand
TTTTTTTTTAACTAATAATACATCACTCAGATTTTGCTTTTTCAAGCTAAACGACATTAATACGAAACTGAAATGCTGAAGAATTTACTTGCTTCCTCTCAAATCAAATTTTTCTCTTTTTCTATTATAATACTTGTTTGATTTAAATGAAACTTAAAGAAAAAGTATCTATGTTAAAAAGAAATATTTTACGGTAACTTTTCCATTGTTTCTTTTGTCATGTCTTTTTGCCAACTTGTTTCTTGTGCCAACGAGCTCCGAGCCAAAATCTCCCTTAAGATCGCTAACTTTTAACGCTATCTTTGGATTCTCGCAAAACACGCGACGTTTTACTACTCCATATTTTCGCACGTGATAAACTGAAATTGCAACCAACATTCGTGATTATTATTTTGGCGCCTCGGGAACAACGATGCGATTTTGAATCTCTCAGTGAAAATATTTTATTCGAAAATAGAGAGAGAGAGAGAGAGAGAGAGAGAGAAAGAGAGAGAGAGAAATTACACGAAGATAATACAATCACACAGTAATACTATTGTTTCGTCGTAGAGATAACAATTGTGGAAATGGAATATTTTGCGTCAAATTGAGTGCTTCGTTAAAATGTGATTAAATTTATGGCTTTTATTTCGCATCAGATTTAATTTTCTTAACGCATGTATGTTTTTCGATGTTATAAGCGATACGATATAATTATGTTTGACTCTCTTCGCTGTTGTATTATTATTACCGCCGTTAGTTGATTATTACCCGATGCATAACGAAAGTAATTATCTTCGAAGATTAATTTACGTTATAATAATTATCGCAACACGCAAAGAGAACCCATTGTGCAAAGTTAAGATCCTAATTAAATTGCTTGGCGCGCTCATAGTGTTCTCGCTCATTATTCGAGAGGATTCTGTAACCGTCCCTTCATAATACAACTCTGATCTCAATGATCTTAATACATATAAGTGCATACACAACACGCGTGGTGCAAATGCGATTTGATGCATTCCAATTCGCAAACGTTAACGAAATTCTGGATTTGCTTACGTCGCTATACCACGCAAGATTAGATATGTAAATCAATTAATCCGCAGTAATTGAGTTAGAGTTCCTGATTTGGTCGTTACCGCGGGAATCATGCCGGAATAACGTGTTTTCGTGCAATAACATTCAAACCACCGGCGCCAACGTAAACGAGCTATCGCGAATAACGAATCCCTCGGACTGGGAATTAATTCGCAGGAGTACACATTCTGGAATATGTCCCAGCGTTTTTCTATTCTTCCCAAACGATTATTCCGTCACATTTCAATTATAATTTAAATTTCTTTTAATATTCAATCATTCTCTGTCCCGAGGCGGTCCTGACGCGCCTCGTCGAATAGATGTCTATCGTAGTCGCGCTTGAAAACATGCAAATTGGCACTGCAGAAACGGGCGAGTGAAAAAAGGAACGGGGAAATTCAATTCCCTTTTGTCGCGCTCTAAATGTCAGAATAATAAATTTCCGTGTTTTCCAATCTCGAGAGATAGAAAGAGAGAACGCGAAAGCGGGCATAGGGATTTCCTTTTTCTTTTATCGTTCCCGATACCCATAAAGAAAGCGAACGTACACGCAAGGGCAGCTTAATATCGCGCGCATAACGGCGGGCGCGTCGTGCTTTTCCGTGCAGAAAAATGCAACTCCATGCTGCACACGCGGGGCTGGCTAATCGATATCTTCTCGGGGGAGGTGGAAGAAAATTCCACTTCTCCGTTACGATATTTTACGCGATGTATTCCAATATAATTCCCGAGAGCCAAGGATCGACGGGAGAGATTTGTGGCGCGCGTTGCGTCGCGTCGCGTGCAAATCTTTTTACGCGTGCAAGCGAATACGAGATGCAAGTGTGTGTTATCTCTTATCGCGAGCCGCAATTTCGATGATGCATCGCCGCCGGTATCGCCCTGAGCGTTTGCCCTTCCACCGTGATAAACGCGAGATTATTCACTCTCTCTTTCTCTCTTTCTTTCTCTATCTTTCTCTCACAAATCGCTCTTAAAGCCCCATCCTGGATATACTCTTTACGAGAGAAAATCACTCTTTATTAAGCGCCCTTCGACGTGATACCGGCTCGTCGCTTTGCCGCTGCTGTTGCTTTGAAGTGCCTCTTCGAGTATCTTAATGTACCTTTCCTTCGAGAATGTAGTCTTTCGCGCGTCACTAACAAGAAAAATGATGTTCCAAAAAGAAAGCAATTTTGCCGGGTAGATTACTAAATGTGACATCAAAGTATGAAAGATTAATATAAATTCACATAACGCTAATTTGCGTCTCTTTATTAGTCGCGCCTGTTCTTTTTCGCACTCGCAATATGAATAATTATTTATAAAAGCTCAAAAAACTTTTTTTTAATAGAGGAGAAGGTATTATGGCAATTTACATTTTATAATTTGATTAATAATTTAGTTAATATTTAAACTTAAAATATTTAAACTTCAAAAGCTTACTCTCTGAATTTGAATTAGTGAATAGTCACTAATTACTCAGTGGTATATTTGGCATTGATATCAGTAATTATCCACTGATTCAGATTTAGAGAAAAAGAGTAAAAACTGCATTGAAAGAGAATCTGATAACTGATAATAACTATATCAAATATTGATTAAAATAATTCCAATCAAATATTCAGTTAATATAATAAAAAATAATGTTACTTTCCTAAATATTTAATAGGTAAGTATTATTAAGTTAACTATATTATTATATTTACTATAAATATTTAGGAAAGTAAAATTATTTTTAATTATATTAATTAAACATTTAGTTGGAATTATTTCACTTAACATGGTAGATATTATTAGATTCTTTTTTCATGCATTATAATAAATACTGATTATTGACACATTAATATGTCATGGCCTAACAACGAGCTATTGAAATATAATATCATAAATAATAACTAGAATTCATCACTAAATAAAAATATCACGAAGGGCGTAAATTATATTTATACTAGCTATACATAATCCTACTTTTTCTTTTAACAAAGCTTTACGTAAACTTCTAAATAATTATTTATATTTAATCTTTTAACGTTCACTTATAAACGGCACAGAATATAGTGATTAATAAAAAATTAATCACTATATTTTGTGCCGTTATTCCGCAAAATTTTTAATAAAACACTCATTGTAACTCGCATAATCCACATGTTAATTGAAGCGTTGCTTTCTCCCTCTTTCGTCCAAACGGCATCGAAAGGAAAAGCTTTATCCAAGGGCTCAGGTACGGTATACAAAGACTTATTTCGTTTCTGAGACGGATATTTCCTCTTTCCCAGAGTACGGTAGAGAGGTCGACAAATATTTCCTGAGAATTTATTCCGCCAGAGTAGATATACTCATGCTCGTGGACCAATACGATTGGTTGGAATCGTCGAAACTCCAAGATCTCTTCACTTGACCCTGCTTGTTATGCGCGCGCGTAATACATTTCTTCCTTCTCTGCATGTCCAGAAGTGTCGTTGACCGGACAGCATCAGACTCGGTCGTATTTTATGTACAAATTTCAACTTAGTCGATCGAATTAAAATATAATTTCGTATATTTATCATTCGTTAATTTAAGTATCAGCGCTACACTAATTAGTTTACGACTGAATGATTTATGCAGAAGAGTTTTCGACAAACTCGATTATATCCTAAAAATATTCATTAAATCCTTCGAGAGATTTTCAATTATCAATGAATCTTTAAATGTCAACCGACAGTGAAGTATTAAGGTACTTGATATGTAAAATTTTTATTATAATGTACTATTATTATTCTGAAAACAGACAAGAATACGTGTAAAATTTATTATCTATAAATATAAAATAGTAGCTCTTTTAGATTTATAGCATTGGACATTAATTTTATTTATTTGAAAAAAAAATGGCTTAAGTATATTAGGCTTAAGGACAAAAAATTTGATTTTCATCAATTTCACGATTAAAATCGATTTTGTATAACTATATCAATTTATCGTTTATTAATGATTTCCCTCATGCTTAAATCCCGCAGATAATAAATGCTATAATATTAGCGGTTTGATTTGTCTAGCCATCGAGAATCATGAATCGCACCGTTGCACCCAGTTAGAACATAGAGAGATGTTGCGAGAGATATTACGTGGCTGTAATGTCCGGATTTAACCCCACCACATATGTAACGCCAAATAATTTAGTACAATTCGATGCAGTTGCATAATGCATTTTGTTCCGATTCACGCGTCGTCCTTATCACACGCGGATATGAATTGTGATAATAAATATATCATGGAGAAATTAATTGATAATGTACATACCGCTGTGAAAATTAATAACAATTGCATCAATTATTTCGTCATTAATTTTCACAAGTCCTATTATTATAATGAACGTATGTAAATGCAGCTTGTACTTCGAACTACTATTACATTTTATCCACTTTTTCATAGAACAGTTATTATCGATATGTGAAAATTAAGTTAAGAAAAGAAAATAAAGTGAGAAGAAATGGCGCTAAGCCATTTCAACTATGTCGACACAGTTAAGAATTGATTAAGTAAAAGCGAATTAAAAGCGAGATTTTCACAGTAATCCAATAAGTATCATGAAGATCCGTACGTCGCGATTAGATTCACGCTGCGACGAAACTTGTGTCGCCTTTCAAAGGAGGCTTAGAGAGCCTTAGAAGTTCAAATGCGATTACAGAGGCATCGACTCGTTGCTCGTTAGCTTTCTGATCTTACACGGTGTAATCTTTCACTGCATTCGCTCATCAACCTCTTTCGTTCTCTCCAATTCGTCCTAGTCGTGTAGATAAACGATTTAAACGTGGACGAATTCAAGAGGAAAGCAAGAACTAAATTGTCTACGATTGCTATTTTCTTTGAAAACTGTTTTCCCATAAGTATTGAAACTTGAAGAAAAACTATTTTTCTCCTATAAAATATTTATTTCTTTCTTTTATAATATCAATAACATTATCTTGCTAGGTTCTATGGATGAAAGAACAGACGAAATTTATTGTCTATAAATGCATCATTTTCTTTCTTTCGTTTCCAATCATAGAAAACAATATAAAAAATATTTCTCTTTATTACTTTAAACTATTTTATTATTTTAAACTTATGCTGATTCAAGCTTGTAACTATAATTACATATTATTATAATTATGATTACAATTACTATAGTGTTAATAATAATAACAATGTATATACGTCTATCAATCCAAATACATAGTTGACAATAGAAAATGACTATAATTATAATTATTAGAATCATAAAAATAGTTCAAATAAAAAATTATTCAATGACTATATAATTATAGTTGTTTGAATTACATTTTAATGGTAATTTCAACTATTTTTGAATTATAATAATTATAATTATAATCATTTTCGGTTGCCAACCACATTGGTTGATAGAACTATCTTCATAGAGTCATTATTATTAATACTACAGTAGTCATAATCATAATTATAATAATATATAATTATATAATATATAATATATAATTATACATATAGTTACAATATCAAAAAGTTTCTTTATCAGTGTATACGTTTCGCTTTAACTTTTTCTTGTTCATCAATTTTAAATCGATACGATAGATCACTGAAATGTTGGCGAAATTTTTTGTGGTTTCAACGAGTCGAAGTGCGCGAACCACGAAGTCCCTGGAAAATGAGAGGACGATAACAAATCTGTTCGGTCAGCTCATACGTCGACATATTTCTCATTTTTCTTTTCCACTGTGAAACGAATCGCTTTTGAAACTCATCATTGTAACACGCCGGTAACTCGATGGTAACGAGTTTGTAAAATAGGAAGGTGACCACCGCACTGAACGGACTTTGAAATTGGATAACATTTTACAATATAAGAGGGTAAAATTGAAAGCTTCATCTTCAGTAAAACAAGATAAGATAAAGAATAAGTCATTTAATTTTAATGGAAAATAAAAATAATAAAATATAGTTTTGTAAAAAAAATATTATTAAATTATAAAACACATTTTTCGCATCTTATTTCTATTTTGCTTTTCTATTCTATTTCCAGTTTCTTTTCATGTTTTCGTGTATTATTAATATCTTTCAAGATATTAACTTTAGATTTAATTATTTTAAATTTTAATTGTAGATTTTAATTTTAGTTATGCTGCATTCAGGTTTTTAAATAATATATTTAGCAATGATGTAAAATTTATATATATATATATATATATAAAACACATGTTTGTTACATAAAAGAAACAATTATTTTCGCATATTTATAGTTAACTATAGTAAGTAGCCAACAATCAACCGTTCCTTTAGGTCGTGTCCTAACCCCTTGAAGGAAAATCTCTTTATATCGCAACAAATTCCGCAGTCGAAAGTTTAGTTCGACGCCACCGGCAGTTTCTCTCCTTCCATCCCTTCCTCTCCTACGGCCATCCATGCACTTCCATCGAGTTCCCGAAGAAAAATCCACGCGAAGCAAAACAACCCCGCTGCTTTCATATCGCGACACTCTGTACATTTATCTAGAAACAGGCTGCGTGGATGTGGTACCAAGAGGAAACGTGTCTGGCATATCCTGTCCTGTAGTTGTCGGCACAACTCTCCACCGTTAGCATTCTCTCTTCCTCTCTCTTTCTCTTTTTCTCCCTCTCTTTCTCTCTTCCTCTCCCTCTCTGCTCGTTGACTCGACAACTACAACATCCCCGATGGTCTTTCCCATCGGCCTACCCTCCCATTCTGCCCTCCTCTCTTGCAACCCTATCGCCAAACTCCCACGAGTCTCTGTTTTTGTTTACTTGGCATCGATATCATACGCTCGCGGGGTTTGAGCACTGACTGTACTGAAAATCAACTACCACGTTGGTCTCTTCGTAGTCAGACCATTCCTATTCTCTCGCCCCGTTGATTCTTCCCGGCGTGCCTCCATTTTCGCTTTTCCTGCTTTTGTCTTCCTTATCATCGTGGAGAAACACGCAGAGAGGACGCATCGACATCCTCACTCGTGTCTCGATTATTTGCTCGCGGCGTGTACGTGTTGACGTTAGTATGCGCAGGCTGATTTTTGTTGTTCCTTTATTTGATAGAACAAAACAATATTCTTTTCCGCTTTCAATAAATTTTCCGGCGTTAGCGGAAAACTTATTGAAATGTTACTCTACGAGACTGCCAGCATTTGCTTGCTCACATGACGATAACTTCGAGAGGTACGGTAAGTCAAAAAATTTAAAAGTTGATTACTACTACTTATCATACGCTGAATATTCATAACAAATAAAGCAAAGTTGATATTAGCAAAGTATATACAGGCAAAGGGTATCGTTTTCCTTCCGTGTCCATGCAATTTAACGGGTCGAGTCGCGAACGTACGGAAAACGCGAGGGAGGAGCAGGATGACGTGCCTCGCGGAAACAAGAGTGCATTTGATCCTGCTGCATATGCATACGACATATTTCGAATATGCAAATCCACAGCGCCGGCAATTTTCTTCTCCTGATCGATGTTTCACAAAGCATCCCAAATGGCGTCTCATCATTCATCGCTCGCGTCGAATGATCCTTCACGCGTAGTTACGAGGCAGCATAAAAATCTGCATGCAAAATGACAATGCGCGATGCGTAAAACGTTGAAAATATAGCTTGTTGATGCTATCTCACAGCTTACAACATCGTTTCCCAGTTTAATTTCGACCGTTATCTCTATGCATAGCTGATATGCCTCAGCGGAGAGGAAGGCCCGCTATGAAATTTAACCTATGATATACAAAAAAAGTGGAAACTATTTTCGCGGTAATAATATCCGATAAAACACTACGCATTGAAAAAAATGGAACGGATCAAAACACGCGATTCGGTTTTACATGAAACTCGAAACCAATTGAAATGTCGAATTCTAAACGTAAAACTTCGACTGCGAAGACACATCAATTTCTCCAATCAATTTTTTCAATCATTATGTTTGTTTAAAGTATGACAAATATAATATCGTCAGAGAACTTTTATGTAACGATAAAAGCAAGGTACTCTGCATTAAAATATTGCAACGAAATAATGGATGCAAGTACTTAATTGCAAACTGACGAAATTCGGAAAGAGAAGCAGTAGAACTGAGCATCTAACGTGAACGAAATATTTATGCATGGATCACGACTGAACGCGTACTTTCGCGCTGTCCCTTTTACTTCTCGGTCGTGGTAGCCCGTCTGAAAGGATCCTGCAAAGCAAACGGGACTCGTCTCCATGCAAATGCGATGCGGACCAGAGGACGCACAAGTAGGAAACAGAAACGATAATAACGCGAGGTAGAAACAACTACAGTGTAACTCTTCCGGCTGCGAGAGTTCGAAGACGTTACACGCTTGCAACGACGAGTAAATCGAGACAAAACTGAAGCGAACGAAAACTCCACGGAAGAATCGTTTAAGCGTGCATTTCGGATTAACGATTCTTACGAATTTGTGCAAATGAATTTCGTCTTTCCACACTTTGTCGTCCACATTTCGCTATATTCTGGTATACATCCTTAAAATAGCGCTAAATCTCTATATGAATTTATTGCAATATTAATTACAAACAATAAGATATTTGGCACTAAATATATGCATTGAAATGTGTACACATTTATCCTATTTTAATTCAATTAATGATAATTATTTGTATTTCAGTAATGTATTACCATTACCACTTATAATTTACTGCGTATTATCAGTAAACAAGTGATTATTTGTAATTAATTACTCCAATTGCTTTAAATTGATAGTAATCACCGAATCATTTGTTTCGATAGATAAATAAAATATATAATTCAATATAAAATTTACATGTTAATTAGATTTTATATTTAATTATTTTTTTATATTTAATTATATATTTTAATTAAAAACTTATTTTATTTAAAAATACATGTAAACAACATGCAAATTTTATTTATTCAATTAATATAACTCAATTAATTTTACAAGGATATAAATGTTCAGGAATTCGATAAATAGACGGCGATCTAATTTAATTCGAAAATTATTCACTTGTAGAAGTGAAACGAGTACGGAAATTTCTCGGCTTAAAATACTGATACATACAATTTTATTAGTTTAAATTAATGTAGTGTCGCCATTACTCCAATCAATGTCGCGCTTAAAATTGTCGGTGAATGACATCGAACGGATCGGATGAAAAAGTTATTCTTGCAAATGGCAGGCTTCATTCGATTGTAACAGGGAAAATATCCATTATTTTTATTTTTGGCATATATAGGAAAATCTATATCGCGCGCAACCATCCACTGTATATCGCCTGCTATCAAATCGAAACGGTGAAAGATGGGAATCCGAACTACTTTCGGATCAATTTTGATTCAATAGAACAGTATCCAGCAACGCGGCAACCAGAGACGAAGGGGCTTCCCATAAAGGATGGGTGAGATGGCCGACTGCATAAAACTGCAATGAAATGCAAACGAGTCGTTACAAAACGACATGCAAAAACGAGGTTTCCCTTTTGGTTTTACGATGCGGCACGTAGATACGCTACGACGAAAGATCTCTGCATTAAATTCGCCGCCGTCTTCGGATCCGGCAAAATCGTTAAGGATCTCCCTCGTCTTGAGTTCCACCACAGTAACTTTCGGGGAAAACTCGACAGGGTAAGAGAGAACGGCAGAGTTTACTCCGTTACTTCGGTGCTCCGCAGGCGAAATCGCCTGCGGAGATCGACGCTAAACAGAGAGTTGCCGGACAAAGCTATAACGATCGTCTACGAGAAAAGAATATTAAGAGGACTCTGTTAAGAGAGATAAAATAAGACGGTCTGACAAAACGAAATATTGCAATTACAATTACTTTTATTGCGTTAAAATTATACTTATCCAGAATTTATAATGCAACTTACATACATATTTACATTATATTTTCAAAGTCAAATCGTATTTCATCATTATATAATAACATTTATATAGCTTGGACAATTCTATTAAAATTTTGTTAGAATTTAAAAACTGACAAATATTTCTCAAAAACAATTTTGCCTTAACAGTTTTGACAGTTAAAACTCAAACGACAGAAATAAATAAAAAAGTTATTGCCATTTTTTCCTATGGAAATTTCCTAGATTTTAATAAAACTTTTTTTCTCACAAATCTGACAGTTTCTGAATAACATTTCGAGAATTGCATTAAAAGACATTATAATCAAATCGATTCTAATTAAAATGAAAAAATTATCAAGTTTCGATTATAGAAAACGTGTAAAGTGTTTGATATTGCTTCATGACATTTTTTCATATTCAATCATCAAAACTCTTTTAAAATCGTAATATCAACTTTAAAAGTTTGCGAGGATTGAACCGGAACTCCATTAGTTACGTCAATATTCTGAAAATGAGTTGCTAACCTCACAGGTCATTTCACATGTCAGAATCTAATACCAAGGCCGCGTAATGGTCTGTACGTTTTGTGCGACATGTGACAGGTGGAAAGAACGCGTTCTCGCCATTCGATGCGACATTTGGTAACTTCTTTCATCGGCGCGCGAACCGTACCCTCCATCAAAAACATTTCTCAAACCAGGAACAATTCCATTCCCGAGTGCGAATCCAAGCGTACGTCATAGTCAAACAAGAAGCATAAACCAGCAGGAGAACGGAAAAGAAAAAGAAAAAAGCGATGGAAAATAGAGAGGCGAGAGAGAGAGAGAGAGAGGAGGGGGGGGATGTGACGAAGAAATTGCTGCCAACGGAAGTGCATGTCGACACGGACGAGATTTCGATCCCGAATACCAAAGGTATTTCCCCGGGCGGTACCCTGCTGCAGTAGGAAAATGAAGTAGGCCAGCCAATTGTCCGAGGACAAGTCGGATTCGTAGAAAACTCTAAGCCGTGCTACGTAAACTTTGCAATTCAATATAACATACGAACTAATATCAGCTTGAGAACTAGTCGAGACGAACAAGCTCAAAATGTTAGAAGATAAAAGTTAGACTGGTATTCATACACGATTCTTACTTTAAGATCATTTAAATTCTTTTGTTATGTTGAGAAGGATCCGAAACATTGGATTGAATTTATTATTGTATTATACTAATAAAATTTATTTACACGCGTTTATCTTATGTTTGGTTCTGATTATTGTTACTAATTCAAGAAAATAAATTTAAATAATATTTTAAGATGCTAATTTTAAGATGCGCGACTAATTGATTCATAACATCTTATATTTAAGAAGGTAGTCTATTTTGAAAAGTTATGACATGATTTTCAAAAACTTTTTTTAAAGAAATAAATTATTATTATATAAATAAGTTACTATTATTATAAAATTTTCTTAAACTTTATTTACATACAAAAACATTTAAAAATATTTTTTGTGTTGATATAAAAATCATATAATAAAGAGAGATATGTGACGTAAGACGAAAATAGTAAAGATATTTTTTTATATGTCCATATAAATCTATTAATAAATGCCAAAAAAATCGTTCATAAAATTTGAAGAAATTTGTAAAAAATATTCAAATATCACAGAATAAATGTAATAAATTTTAATGTATAGCTCTAAAAAATAATTCTTAAAAGTGGTTATAAAATGGTACTAAAAGCGAGAATACTACCTTAACATATTAATCCCTTAAAGTAATGATAAATATAAAAGTCAACTATAAATACCATAACATTATTAATTTAATAAGAGTTACTAGTTTATAATAAATAATTCTATTAGAGACATCAAACTTCTCAAATAGTACACGTTCTCGTAAAAATTAAAAAATTACTTTCTGTACAATTTATGTATTCGAAAATAATTCTTGAAAAGATCAATCTAAAAAAGAAAACTATTATTCCCAGCTTGGAGAGTTTGCCGTTTCTTAAATATTTTATGTGACGAATGTAGATTTCATTCAAGTTAGAAATAACAATATACCAAATCTCATTTAAACACACGCGTATCCAAAATGGGCTCAGACGATGATGCAAAATCAGCCTGGCCTGGACACAGGAAGTACACGGTGAATACTCTGTAGAAGATAAGCTGGTTTACCAACCTTTCGATCGCTAACGTGCCCGCAAATAGAACAAGAGCGAGGATTTTGAAACTTCCACAATGTTCTCTCTATGTAAAAGCAAGCAAAATGCATCGTACCGTAATACCGCGAGATTTACTATCGGCCAGATTATGTTGTAATAGTAAATATTTTATAATGAAAATATTAAGCATTTTGTGTCTACAAATAATTCGTATTTCTATCACCTTTAAAATTGTTTGCAATTATTTATTTTGAAAATATATTTTATATATTGAATAAATAAATGGCTCACATCAGACAAATTACTCAGATTTTTAATTATAATCATTACTATATATATCGAACTATTTCAAATTTCTCGCTTATATTATTTTAAACAAATCATTTTATCAATTTAGAGTCTATTTTTTATAATATTCATAATTACGTACGTTAGCGAATCAATGATTTATGATCATTCGAGAAATATTGTTTTTTTCGAAAAAAGTACAACATCCCTATACAAATAATTTCTCGACAAATCCAAAACTAAGAATGTGACGAAATTCAAATGATGTTCCAATCATTTTTGGTTAATTAAGCGGTCAAGGAACTCGGATACATGATGTGGAATGCAGTTATCGGAAAGTTCAATATTGGCTTCCGTCAGTGAGGTGAATATTCAATGGAGACGAATGGCGGCGCGAACGAAGCTGGTGAGAGAACTTCTGAAGTCGGTTTGCCGGGATGATACAATGTTCGTCTGATTGTCAATTTGTATTCGAGAACTGTCACGCCGTTATCTCGATACTTGTTATCAGCAACCAATGTTCTTATGTAATATTCTTGCATAATATCTGTTCTCGTGTATATATTAAAATCATGAGAGATTTTCATCGAAAAAATGCAATTTCAGTTTTTCTCAGTTTTTCCAGTTTTCCTTTGGCTCTGTCAATATGCATTATTTGATGATATCATTACAGTTGACATAAAACAAAAATATCAATTCTCAGCAATGTCAGAAACTACGAAGCTATAAAACTAAAATTTCTTTAAAATAATCTTAAAATAATCTTGTGATAATAGTAATATGTTGTTACAAATGACTTCATTGTCATACAAATTAGTATGTTTAATCGAGAAATTATTCGACTTCAACTTTATTCGAAAATCTTGTTCGAAATTTTATTAAATTTTATAAATCTTTACAATTGGACATCACGTTAAAGTAATGCTTGTCTTATTACGGAAGCCACGCCATGTCGCGTAAAATGATAATGAAAGCAAATACAAGAGACACAGCGTGTGGAAACTGAACGACGACGGTTACGACTATCAGGAGAACGCTTCGATATTGGCTGCTAGCCCATTTCGATCCGAATATCCACTAGAGACGAGTGTCCGCACGAATAGGAGGTACGATGGACGAAGGGGGGTAGATATTAGAATAGGAGAAGAGAAAGAGAATGAGAGAGAGAGAGAGAGATGAAGAAAGAGAGAGAGAAAGAGAAAGAGGATTTATCGAGATCTGGTTTATTAGCCATTAGGGAAGGACCACCTCACGGAATATTGTCTCGAAACCGCCGCATATCGGCATGAGTGCCGATTGCAGTCGTGCGATACTGCAAGCTGCAATCTGCTGCAGCCTGTAGTATCTGTGTCCGAAGGGCGGAAAATTGAAATTGAGCCTCTATTGCATCGCCGCGCAACACGGTCAAATATATTCGCAACATCAGCAAATTCATCGTCTCTTATACTCGACGAAATGTTTTATTTCGTATAATTCCGTGCGACAAAATAATTCTTTATCCTACCAATATCGCAAAATTTTATACAAATAAATATTTCTTCAGAAATTTTGCTTGTATGTGTATATATTAGATCTATCTCGAATGAATTATCGAAGAAATAAAAAAAAAGATATACCATTATTATCAATATTTCAACTCAAATTATTTTTTATGAAAAATTTTTATTTCATTAAAAAATGTCATCAAAATATTTGAAGAGATTTTATCCGGTAAAAGATTTTATTCTAAGCACGTATTTTAATCAAGTAGCTCTATAATCTTATATACTTTTTTAATCTAAAGACAATAAGAGTGAAGTTTAAAGAACCATACAAATTTTTAAGAAAAGGTACTTTTAGCAACTGAAATCGCACGAACACGTAGATATCTGCAGACGTGGATTAAGCCTTTAAAGCATTTTATTACGCGGACATAAATTCCCTTTCGGAACAGAGCCATTGTTGCAGGAAATGTGTGACGAAGAAGAAACGCTGAAAGCAGAAAAGCAAGAACGACTGCAGAATCAATATTGGTCGCTCCTGATATTTGTTTGGGGATGCAACTGGGAACCGGATTGCGCGCGCGAAATCTGGCAACAGAATGAAAAGGACACAATTTCAATCGATTCGGGACAGAGATCCTTTCGTTTAATCGAAAACGTCGCCGTTCTCGGCCGTGAGATACCAATATTGAGAAAGTGAGTGGCGAATAACTGCACAACGGGAAAGAAATATCTCAATCGTATTACACATTATATATACATTTATATGATAAAGTACCTAGACATAAGATACTCTTTTCATGAGCCAGACACTCTGGAATGTCTGTACATTCGTATCTACAGTGGCGGTCATAAATTTTGTACAAGCAAATTGCTATGTGACTACATACAATGAGAAATAACAAGTTAGATAGGAATATATGATAAAATTACGCATTAAATACGGAGAAATATGTTTGGTTGAATTAACTGGAATTCTAATGGAAAATGAACGATTTAGAATTCTGGTTAAATCTACTATAATTCTAGTTGATAACATACTTTCAGAATCTCCTTGGTTAAATCTAATAATAATCTAAAATTCTACTCTCTAAAGTGAATCAGTGTAAAGTTATGGTTTCTACAGATTGAATCTGCAGAAAATCATAACCTCTAAAAGTGAATCAGTGTATTATTATTAGTGCAAAATAATAAATATTCGCTGATGATTACAGTTATAAGTGTAGCAGTAAAGTCAATAATAATTCACTAATTTACTTTTAGAGAGTAGTAGATTTAAAAAAACAAAAAACCAAAAAATCAAAAAATCTAACAGAATTCATAACCAGAATTCATTTTTCACTGGATTATTTTGCACGAAGAAATAAAATAAATATAATTTTTAAAAAAGTAGAAAAAACTTGGAATATGTAGGTATATATTTTAAATCAATCGCAGCCCATTATAGCGCAATAAAGATGGGAGATAGAAATTTACTACTGCTTCTGATTACTAATGAGTTGCTTTATACCCGAATATATCGTTGCAAAAGCATTTCGTCAAAAGCAATTGCCAAGTTTTGAATAGATATTCGTGCTTGTTCCTGCATGTTGAAAATGAAGGAGCTTTTACATCACCGCTAATGTACCTCGATGTCCTTGCCGAGAAATACACACAATCCGTAACAAAGAAACTGCCAAAGTGGGTTAGTGAAATGAGCGGGGAAACAAGGAGCCACCAGCCGCGCTGAGAATGGGCGGAATTGATAGCGATCTTAATTAAAATTAGGGGGTTACCGGGCCCGGCGTCGCGTAACGCTTTCGTGAATCACCTCGGTCGGCCCCCGTTCGCGTCGTTTCTGATTTGCATAACAGTAAAGATCCCGAGGATCACACTTTATACACCGAGAGATGCGTTATGTGACCATTACTTTACACAATTTCATTAACGCGATGTTCACCATTCACGAATCCCGATCAACTTCCAGCGCAATTCATCCTGAGATTATTGCACATAATCTGTCGCATAATCTTTCGAAAGATTCACTTTCTTCATATTAATTGTAAGCTTCATAAATATCTCAATATGCATTAAATGCACTTTTGGAGATATTTTTTTAAAGACTGTATCGTCTTTAAATATTAAATATCACGAATATTACTTATAATGGAAAAATACTAAATAATTAGTTTATTGATTAACTGATAATTGATATCAATAATAAAGAATAATTAGATCGTGCTGCATACGAGTTATTAGTATTTCTAAATATAAAAAAAGTAATTCTTTACTTTTAAATCAAATTAAAATTTATATGCTTAATAATTTAACGTTAAACACTTTCATTTAAAATAATTATCAAAAAATCTAATGAGATTTATTCAATAACTTTGAAAACATTATAATTCATTTTTGCTAGAGAGAGTTTAATTTATTTATTTTATAATTAGAGAAGGCGTAGATATTGTGTAAATTATAGGATGTGATATATTATCTATTTTTTTTGTAGTTGCGATAAATTAATTTAAAAAAACATACATTTAATGAATGTTACACGTAGTATTTAAAAATTTAGCTAGATCAAAACTTTGAAAATAATTTTGTTGATTTATCACAATAATTATGTAGGATATTCAAGTTAGACTAAATTTTTTACAGCATTGCTCATCATGCTTGAGATTTCCATATAATTATTTTAATGGTTAATTAAAATTATTTTTAAATCTGTATCTAGGTTATGTTCCAAAATTTACTACAAGTACTGGAACTCTATAGTTTACGTCATGTGCACTATAAATTTTCAGTATTGGCAGTAATTTTAGAACATAGCCTTTATTACATATTTACATACTTCAGCAAAAATCATTCATTTCATGTAATATATTTATAACAAATCGATTATTTTTCTTTCAGCTTATAAATAGTAATTATTTATTAATTTACATAATAATCGTTTTCAATTATTGCAATATTTCGTTGTTTCACGTCTCGATTAAGAACTTCGGGTATATCCTCGTAATGGAAGGTAATATCGAGGACAAGTTTAGCGTAAGACGTTTAGGGAATGAATTTATAGCTGTGCTATCGGCACTTCTCCAGCTGCTTTTGATTCGCCGTAATTAGTAAAGTGCTATGGAACGTATTAATACTTCAGTGAACCTCTGAATACTTGGCTCAAGGAGGTTTCTAGACTAATATCTTTTCCGTCTGTAGATAGTAGCATCGATATGCAGCAACTTTCTTTACGCTTTCTACGTAGTTTCGCATATTTGCCTATTCTTCGACAAGAGAATAGAGTTTCCCCCAGAGTCATTCA
>Ga0157364_1002536_pt1 | contig 17080 bp, 21 predicted proteins | sample AttsexASBM2_FD_111476 | JGI IMG/M metagenome (GOLD analysis project Ga0157364, IMG submission 111476) | Fungus gardens microbial communities from leaf cutter ant in Ribeirão Preto, State of São Paulo, Brazil - Atta sexdens ASBM2 | ecosystem: Host-associated > Fungi > Mycelium > Unclassified ... | reverse complement strand
TTTTCCATTCCTATCTTCCAGTCTAGTTGCCTACTAAGTCCATCTGCTTTTCCCATTTTTGTTCCCAGCACATGCTTCAATGTAAAGTTAAATCTTGACAGATAAAGAGCCCAATAGGCTTGTCTTCTGTTCAACTTTTGTGCTTTCATAAAATACTCTAAGTTCTTGTGATCTGTTCAGACCTCAAACTTGTATTTTGCACCTTCCAACAAATGCCTTCAATTTTCCAATTCTCTTATTACTACCAATATATCCTTGTCATAAATCTCATAGTTTCTCTCTGTCTCATTTAGAGATTTTGAGAGGAAAGCTACTGGTCTCCACCTTCCATCTGCACATTCTATAGATAAGACCCCTTCCATAATATAATCTGATACATTAACTTCCATCCTTGTTTTTTTTATCTAAGTCTAGTACTGCCAACACCAGTTCTTTGGTAAATCTTTCCTTTAACTCCTTAAACACTTTCTCCTACTTTTCTATCCAACCCTACTTCTGATCCTTCTTCACCAAGTCATGTAATAGTTTAGTTATTATTGCAAAATTCTTGATAAACCAACAATAGTAATTCACCGATCCTCAAAACTTCTATACATCTTTAACTTCTTTTGGAGTCAGTCAGTTTAATACATCTTTCACCTTTTCTTCTTCCATTTTGATTTTCTCTGGTCCTATCACCACTTCCAAAAATTTTACCTCCCTAATCTTTCATTTATACTTCTCTGGCTTCACATATAAGTCATTCTCTGCCAATCTCCTTACTACTTCTTCTATTACCTCATCATGCCCTTCTTTCTTCTCTGTTCCTACTATCACATCATTCATGAAGCTTACTACTTCCCCAGTGTTGATAAGATCCTAAAGGATTTCATTCATAATGGTCTGAAAAGTTGCAAGTGAGTTTGTCAATCCAAAAAACATCATCATAGGCTCAAATAACCCTTCTGAAGTTATAAATACCACCTTCTACTTGTCTCTCTCCTTTATCTGTACATTATTATAGCCCCATCTCAATTCCAACTTTGTAAATACTTTCTTAGTACTAATTTTCTCTACAATATTTGAAATTAAAGGCAAAGGGTAATTATTTTTAATTGTTCATTCATTTAAATATCTATAGTTCTGAACCATCCTCTTCTTACTATTTTTCTTTCCTATAAAAAATACAAGTGCTGTTTGAGGCAACTTTAAGGATCTGATGTAACCCTTCCTCAATTGTTTTAATATGAACTTATGCACCCCTTCTCTCTCTCTTTGACAGCAGATACACTTTTCCCTTTCTTGGTACAAATTCTTTCTTTGTTTCAATAGTATGATCCTATAATTTCCTTGTAGGCATTCTTTCACTTTGTTTCTTTCCAAATATATGAATATACTTGTGGAAATGTTCTAGCACCAGCTTCTTTGTTTTCTCTTTTGATTTCACTACTTCTTCATCATCATTTAATATTTCCCACTCCTCTGCCACTTTCTTTATTTCCATCATTCTTTCTTTTTTAAGTTTCTTCTTTTTCTTCTCTTCCTTTTTCTTCTTTTTATTTGTCTCTTCTGCTCTCTCTCCAGTTCCTATCCAGATTAATTGCCCTTTCATACTATTGTTTAATAGAGCTAAGTTGGTATTCTAACTCCATAAGTATTTGCTGTATTGCTCTGTTCATGCCTATTTTAAACTCTTTTATTAAAGGCCTCCTCTTATAACTGCTTTCTCTTTTCACCTTCCTCAACTTCTGTACAAATTCCTCCATCATCTTTCCTCTTTGCTCTAACCTTTTCAGCTCAGCTACTTTTACTATCTCTTCATCTTCTCCTCCAAATTCCTCCTTTGGATCTGCTAGAAATTCTCCTGCTGTTTTATATTCTAAAACTCCTACTTCCAAATCTTTCAGTATATTCTCTTTCCATATATCAGCTAATCTGTTATGACCTTAGCTTAGAGCTCAGGTTGCATGTAGGCAAAGACTTGAGAAGAAGTAAAAGGAATATTGTAATTAGTAAAGCATAAGGATACAGAATAGTATCTATGCTATATATATGTATTATCTATGAGGAAACAATGTGTAGTCCATGAAGTCCATGAGTCAGAATACATAAGGAGGCAGTGAGGAAACAGCAAGGCTAGAGCACCTACTACATGAGGTACTGACTGAGACTACTTCAGTATAGTCAATTGTGTCATCATACCCTAGGCCCATCTCCATGCTGCATCTTCAAGGTATCAATTATAACAATATCCCATTTTCAGTATTTATGTCCTTATGAATCAAACCAATACCTTCAGTTCTTCTACTACATAGATTGCCACTGTTTTCTTGTTAAGACCTATAATGACATGTCCTCAATTATTGATAGCAATGAAAAACAGATCATGTGGTGGTCCCCCTTGGAATATGTTTATTGGGTATCCATTCCTTGATGTTTCCATATTATGTCTATTTTCCACTAATGCTATTGCTATTTCATTCTAGAAGTCAGAATCTTGTTCTCCTCTAGATTGAAGCGTTTGATAATATGGTAGTAGTTGGAAAATTCTTGTTTGAGTAGGAGATTTGATGAATTTCATATATTTGAGGAGGTTGTCAACTTCCTCATCTACAAAACTTGAACTTGCTGTTGACTCAGAAACTTCATATGGCTTAATAAGTATGATTTCTTCTTCTTCTACCTTTTCTTCTTCCTTCTCTGTTTTTTCCTCATTAATATATAAATCTTGAATTTCTCATATGTTTTCATCCATGTAAGTGTTCCCTTTTCCTTTATATCTTTCCAGTTCATCTGCTAACATTCTTTGAATTTGGAATGTTCTATCCTCCATATCACCTTGAACTAGATACTATAAATCTTCTGATATTCCTACAATATTCATGGCATTCATTGTTCAATTGTTGATACTTGCTACTAGGATAGATCCTTTCATCTTTGTCACCATTGTGTTTGCTTCTTCAGCTAATTTCTTCATGTTCTTTATAATCCACTATACATCAATTATTACCTTGATTCCTTTTAGTGTCTTATGATATGTTCTTGTCCAATCTTCTCATTTTCTCTTTATAACTTGAGCTTGGTCCATATTGTTTAACTTTCTGGAGATGTAGGAGTTTGGAGAGGTGGGTATAGTGATGTAGTTGTTGTTGTTGTCATCAACTTGAGACATTGGTGTTTTGAAGTTTGAATAGATGGTTTAAACTGTCCAAAGTGGGATTTTACCCCTCTTCTTTATAGGTTTTGACTCAAATACCTTACCCAATAGTCTTCAATTGCCTCTTTTGCATATAGCAATCCTGTTTCTGCAATTCATTGATCATGTTCATCTCCATAGCCCTTCCAATGTACAAGGTATTGTATCCCTCTATCCCATTTTTTATGCTTCCTAACTTCCTTGACTTCGTATTCCTCTTCTTCATTGATCATCATTGGCAGTGGTGCCAGTTTCTCATGCTGACCTTTGAACTTTGGTTTCACACATTGTGTTAGAAGATCTTCATTGAACACATTGTGAATCACCCATCCTTCTGGAAGTCCTAGTTAAAATGCTTCTAAGCCAATATCCTTTGCAATCTTAAAGGGTCTGTATCTTTTATTGTCCAACTTTGAGGGTTGATTTGATTGGATATTTTTGTTTTCTAGCCACACATTGTCTCCAACCTTTAGTCCTTGATGATTTCACCTTTTTTTGTCAGATTGCCTTTTCATGTTCTTCTGTGCTTCTTCTATTGCCTTTATTGCCTGTTCTCAACTCTTCTGTAATCTTGCAAGAAATTCTTCTACTCTTGGAATCTCTGATTGTACCACAAGGTCACCTTTCCATAAATGTCTTCCAAAGTTTAACTTAAATGGTGTCCTTTCCATTGTCGCATGTCTTTTGTCATTGTATTGGAATTCCATAGCAGCTAACCATTCTGTCCAGTTATCCTGTTGGTAGTTGATATAATGTTATAGAAATATTCCTATCTCTTGGTTGATTCTTTCTATTTGACCATCTATTTGAGGATAATATGCTGTTAATAGCTGTCTTGTCATTCCTAGTGCTTTTGTAAATTCCTCTATGAATTTCGATGCAAATTGTGATCCTCAGTCACTGAGAATTTTCCTTGGTATCCCATATAATTTCTAAATGTTGTCTCTGTAGATTTTGGCAATTCCTTCTGATGATATGCTTGTTGTTGCTGCTTTTAGTTGAATCATCTTCATGAACCAGTTTACAATGACCACTATCATGTCCATTCCATTAGACCTGGATAAAGGTCCAATAATGTCAATGCTAATCTCCTACCATAGTCCTTGTGGAATTTTCAATGGGTGTAGTTCTCCTGACTTCTTCTGATGTAGGACTTTGTTTTATTGACATTTGAAACATCCTTGTACATATTTCTTGATGTCTTCTTTTAGTCCTGGCCACCAGTAGTTTTATTTGATCAATTCTAGCATTCTCTGTTGTCCTGGATATCTCACATCCACTAAGCTGTGATTCTCTTGTAGGATCTTTTTTTTGAGCTTCTTGTTGTTTGGGATATACATTCTTCCTTTCATATATACAATCCCATCTTCTTTTTATGACAATCTATAGTTTTTTTTCTAGTGCTTGTATTACTTTCTGTTCTTTGGTGCTATTTCTTCTAATCTCTTCTAATATCTCTTGCTTGTTTGTTGTGGTCATCCTCTTCAACATTGTTATTTCTGCTGTGATTCTTCTCGTCTATAGTTCTTCTTTGAGCATCTGGACATCTTTGTTGTCTTCTTTTGTGTTAACCTGATCTTTTTTTGAAAGGATATCTGCCTTTGTGTTTGTCTTTCCTGGAATATATCACAGAGTGAAATTATAGTCTTGTAACTTCAAGTACCATCAAGCTTGTTGTCCATTTAGTTTATGAGGCTCTTGGAAATACTTTAAGTTTTCATGGTCCATTCAGACTTCAAAGGTTTCCATGGCATCTAATAGATATTGTCTCCATTTTGTCAAAGCTTTTACTATTGCTAGTAGCTCCTTGTTATAGATTTCATAGTTCTTTTCTGCTAGTTGTATTATTCTCGATAGAAATGCTATTGGTTTCCATTTCCCATCTTGTTCTTGGGATAGTACTCCTTTTATTACATGTCCTAAGACGTCCATTTCTACTCTGAATTTTCTTTCCCTCTTTAGTAGGGAGAAAACTGGTTGACTTGTTATCTTGTCTTTGAGTTCCTCAAATGCTTGTTGATATTCTTTGTCCCATTTCCATTCTTTCTTGCCCTTTAGTTTATTTAATGGCTTTACTATATGACTGAAGTTCTAGATAAAACATCAATAGAAATTTACAAATCCAAGGAAACTTTCTATGTCCTTGACCTTCGTTAGAGTCTTCCATTCTTTTACCACTTTAATCTTCTCTTGCTTCATTTTGACTTGTTCTCTTCCAACTATAACTCCTAAGATCAGAATCTCTTTCATGTCAAAATTATATTTTGATTGTTTGAAACATAGGTTATGTTTCTCTACTATCTTCAAAAACCTGATTGTCCATTCTTCTAGTTCCTCCTTTGTCTTTGCTGGTATAATGAAGTCATCTATGTAATTCACTAGTACCCCTTCATGGAGTAATTCCTGGAAAATACTATTCATCATCCTTTGAAATGTTCCTAGTGAGTTGTATAGTCTGAAATATATTACTTTTGGTTCAAATAGTCCTTTGTTTGTCAAGAATGGAGCCTTCTATTCATCTCTTTCTTTGATTTGTACATTGTTATATCTCTAGATAAGGTCAAGTTTGTTGAAATACTTTACTTCCTTTAATTTGTCTATCACCTCTCCAATTAGAGGTAACAGTGTCTTGTCTTTTATTGTAATCTGGTTGAGTTTCCTGTAGTCTTGGACCAATTGTAATAAACCATCTTTCTTTGGGATATAGAAACAAGATGCTGCATATTATGATTTTGATTCCACTATTAGTCCTGTTTTGAGTTGTTCATCTAGCCACTGGTTCAGAGCTTCTTTCTCCTTTAGTGTCATTGCATAGGCTTTTGCATTTAACTCCCTGGGTGCTTCTTCTATCAAATTGATCTCATGGTCCCATTCATGTCTTTCTGGTAATTTCTCAAATTTTTTCTTGTTGAATAGGTACATAAAAGATCAAATATAATCTGGTAGATCTTCCAGATTTGTGTTGTCTGGTTCTTTGCCAATTTCTCTGTTGTTCTGTCTTGTGATTTCCATAGTCTTTGTCCTTCTAGTTTTGAACCTGATATCTTCATGTTTCATGGTATAACTTCCTAGACATCTTGTAAACCTGATGGTTCTGTTCTTCCAATTGACCTTTAGGTTATGTTTGACTAGCCAGTCATGCCCCAAAAACATGTCCATTCTATTTAAATCTGCTACAGCTGCTTCCAACTACTCCTTGTGGCCATTGATTTTAATTTCTAAAGGTGCCACCCTGGTCACCTCTCCATTCTTTGTTCTGTTTGCATTGAAAACTTCAAATGAGAAGTTGATTGGTTTCATTTGTATCCTCTTGTTCTTGACCAATTGTTCATCTATCCCTATATACATGCATCCAGAATCCACCAGTGCTTTCACTTTCAAGTTCTTGCCATTCTTTGTCTTTACTTCTACTTGCACATTCAATTCCCACTTTCCTTTGCTGCTTCAGCAATCCAGAATAATATATTTATTCTGGGAATTTACATGGGAGATCACTTATACCATGTCTACTTGAGATTGTCTCTAAAACTCTGCTCTTTCTTGATGTCATCTTTGTTGTCTGATTCCTCTTGAATCTTTCATTTCTTTATTGACTGCATTCCTTTACAGTCTTTGGCAATGTATCCTTCTTTGTTACATTTAAAGCATTGTTGCTTGTCTTCTTTCTTCTTTGATCGGCATTCCTTTGCCATATGTCTGTACTTGTTACAATTGAAGTATTTCAGCTTCTCATTCCTGAAGTTGTCATTGGATTTTCCAATGTCCATGGGCTGACTTTGTCCTCTGTAAGTTGTTCCTGTACTTGTTTTATAGTCATGTTGCTCTTCTGTGGATTTGTATTCTTGTCCTACTGTCATTATTGCCACTTTCCACTCCTTAAGTATCTCTAGTGCAGCTATGGGTGGATAACCTAGCATCATCTTGATGATGTCTGGTCATACATTCTTCTTCAATAAAAAGATGGCATGTAGCTCATCTATATCTGCTTTCATAGCCAATGCCTCAAACTCTATCATGAAGTCTGCTATATTCTTCTTTTCTTGTTTGAAAGATTCTATCTTCCATTTGGCATCCGCTGCCTTTGTCTTGTCACTGAATGTTGTCTTGATTTATTTGACAAAATCTTCCAAATTCTGGGTTCTAAGTTCTTTATCTAGCTCATTAAGCTTTCTCTGTGCATATATGTCAGGTATGGTTTACACTGGGATGGAAGTCCACAGAATAGACTCAGAGATGAGCAGACTTGTGGAACAACCTTGGCTTCAGCTTATGTGCTGTGCTGTCTGTCTACTGCATGGTTGTAACTTCAGATACTAGGAAGAAGTCTGAGATGAGGGTGAGTGCTAATTTGGTGTGTCACCATTGAATACTGGAGATTGAGTTCAATAAGAGTTATTTTCATCAATTATCAGACTAGTGAATTACAGTGTAACTACTAGTCTTATATACAAATAGATAGTTTAGAAGATGCTCAGGGTTTCAGTGGTAAAACCCCTATTACCCCAAGAGAAGGTTTCAGTGTTGAGACACTGACAGAAGTAACTCTGTCATGGAAGACCAAGTTGAATAGGAGTATCTCTGCTATAGAAGATAAAATACCCAGAGGGTTGCAACTCCACCATAAGACATGTTGTGAGAAAGACAGCTACTATGGAAGGCAGGCTTGTATAATTTGGAGATGATATTACTATAGAAATATAATTTTTGGACAGGTAGGCTTGCATATGACAGTATATGCCCACTACACCTCCTCTGAGGTGAGCTAGAATCACTGTGATCCTGTCATCAGTCTCCATGACCCTGTTGCTCTTGAGGAATAGTCTAATACCCCTCCACCAGTCTTTGAATCTTGTTCAGTTACTGTCAAACCATCCTGGGTCCAGTACCATATTCTTTAGCATTCCTATCTGTACATTCTTGTTGCTTACTACTGGTGCTGGTGCTGGTGCTACTGACATCTCTGTGTCTGTTTGTTTGTAGTTGCTTGAGGCTTCTTCCATGATCTGTAAAGACCCTAGTTGTTCTGATAGTGCCTTGATATTATTTGCCCTTCTGGAACTTGTCTTGGTTTCTCTTTATAGTTTTCACTACATGTGTTTTGTTTCCAATAGGTAACTCTGTCTAGTTTCATCTGTAGATATTATCCACTACACCTATGTTGCAAGGTAAGCTTATTGATGCTTTACCAAATATTACAACCTTAGCTTAAAGCTCAGGTTGTACATAGGCAAAGACTTGAGAAGAAGTAAAGGGAATGTTGTAATTGGTAAAACATAAGAATACAGGATAATATCTATGCTATATATATGTATTATCTATGAGGAAACAATGTGTAGTCCATGAAGTCCATGAGTCAGAATACATAAGGAGGTAGTGAGAAAACAGTAAGGCTAGAATACCTACTACATGAGGCACTGACTGAGACTACTTCAGTGCAGCCAATCATATCATCATACCCTAGGCCCACCTCCATGCTGTATCTTCAAGGTATCAATTGTAATATAATCCTTCCTATATATATGACAAAATTCATTATATTTGTTCTTTCACTATATCTCCTCTCATATTTATTCTAATAAAGAATTTGCATGTTATAATGAATTTTGAAACCTTTCCCATTATCTTATCAAACACTTGTAGCTTAGCTATTTCTGTGTTTGCCCCTGTGTTGGATTTAGTACTATCACTTTTTCTTGTGCTGCCAATAGTACTTGGAGTTATGCCTATATTACTACAAGCTACTTCTGTTACTGCTAGATAATTTGTTCATAATTGATCAAGTTATGTTAACTCATATTGTAAGATGGTGGTAAAGTTGGTGAGAGTGAAAATAATGTAGGTGGTGATAAGGTATAAAAAGGTAGAATGGAACTATTACTAGTCTTATTCTCTAACTCATACTCCAAACTTGACTTAATCTCTGTAAGTGTTAGTAGGTTCTCTTTAAGTTCTATCTTATACTATCTACTGACTATCTAATAACTGACTACTACCCTAAAAACTGTATACTATTCTGACTTAAGAAATTCATTCTACACTAGACAAGATTCAAATAACACTTGTCATTCCTCTGTGTGAATTGATTACAAGTGAACTAACAGTACAAGGCTTCTACTACAAAAGAACTATTTAGCACATCTATATAAGATAATATATCTGAAATGCACTAGTAGGCTTTAGTACAAACAAGTGGCTAAGCTTTCCCTGCTTAGTTAGTATACCTCTAAAGTCTAAGATCTGGCTATATCTTCTTGACTAAAGAACAAGTTGTTTCTTAGTTAAGAATAATAAGAGAGTAAGTGGAAAGAGCCCTAAGTTGGGTAGTTTCAAGATGGAAATCAAGTTCTAATGTTATAACTTAAAGACCTTAGAGTGGATCAATAAGAAGAATCTTGTATTAGGGTTAATACAAGAGAACTCAATAGAGAACTTTGTAAAGAATTATCTACCTTATATACTCTAGACTAATGGTTCATACTACTACAATTAGCCTACCTTAAAGTATAACATGCTATATAATATCATTTTTTCTAGAACCTTCTACTGTTTTCCATCATGACACATAATCATGTGATAGTGTGACTTTAATATGTAACATCATACTAACTTCTAATTCTAGATCCTAAAATTGAAAATAATTAAAGTTTATTGTTTTCAATTCTGACACTTAGAGTGGATTAAGAAAAGGAATCTTATATTAGGTACTACACTACTATTAGTCTACTTTAAAGAACCATACATTTACCTTAAGGTCAACATGTATTATATATACTATAATAATATTATTCTTTCTGGCATCTTTTACTGTTTTCTTTTATGACATGTAATCATGTCATATAACTGATGTGTAACAGTAACCTGTAATGTCACACTAAACCCTATCTCTAAGCTCTAAACTAAGAAATAAAATAAGAAAGTATTAAAGCCCATTAGTGTTTTATAGATATATTACCTTGTATAGATAAGTTAGGTAGCTTTTTGTGTAGAAGCCTTGTACTTCTGGTCCATGCAAAAGAATAGCAAGTGTTATTTAGACATTGTCTAGTATAGAACATTCTTCTTAGAACAAAATCATATACAATTTGACTAGGGCAGTAGTTGGTAGAGTAAGTAGTCAGTAGACAGTATAAGGCAAGACAAGAAGAGGACTTGCTAACACCTACTGAGATTGATTCAAGTAGCAAATGCAAGGACAAGAGTGAGACTAGCATTAGTTCTGCCCTTCCATTATACATATCATCACTTTTACCTATTTCATTACCATTATACAACATAAGTCAATGTGGCTCAATTAATTATGAATGAATAATCCAGCAACAACAGAAGCAGCTTATGGCAATGCAAGCACAGATCTAAGTGCTGCTAGCAGCAGTAATGGAAGTGGCTAAGCCACAAGCATTCAATAGAGTGGTAGGAAAAATGTCAGGGTTCATTATAGCATACAAACTATTTGTGAGGATGTAAATGAGAAAAACAATGTTAGAAGAACAGATTCAATAGGTGCTGTTTTATATGTAAGAGGGATCAGCAGATGTATGAAAGGAAAATATGTTGAAGAATTTAGAATTAGGGAATTTGGAATATAAAATGGCAGAAGAGTTTTTAGCAAAGTTGAAAAAGAAGTTTAGAGAAGGAGACAAAAAAACAGTGAAAGTGGCAGAATTGAAAAGACTAGAGCAAGAAGGAAAGATAACAGAAGAATTCATTTAGGAGTTTTGAAAGGCAGTAAGAAGAAGTAGATACAAGAGGAGGCCATTGATTGAGAAGTTCAAACACTGCATGATGTTATGGACATTTGGACACTAATAATTTTTATTTTATTTTCTTTTATTTTTTCTGATTTTACTTTTCTTTTTCTTTTATTTTATTTTCCTGGAAAGACAATGAAGAAGGTATGTGACAAGGAAGTCACATGACAGGTCACATGATGTGATGTCACAAGCCTAGAACATGGTAGAATGGTCTGGAAGATGATATTAGGGCACATAGAGTACATATGGTGGCCTTGAGTAAGAAGTGAGGCAGACATGAGGATAGAGCATGGACTATAGGGCAGGGTTAGATAGTAGTAGCATGGACCAGGAGACATTTGTATAAATAGGACTCTAATCATGAAGAGGCTCCTTGTCGAGTTCTCTTGTGAATTTCCCACATTATATCCTTCTTTGAGATTTACTGCCCTGTACTATCATTTATCATTGGATAAGTGGTTATCACAACAAAGACTCATAGAGTCAGAATACCAACCAGACACCATTGAACAATAGTATGACCAGGCAATTAATTTGGATAGGAACTGGAGAGAAAACAGATGAGAAGAAGAGAGACTGAGAGGAAGAATGGATACTGAAGTTTAGGCTCCAAGATAAAACAATGAGGCAAATCAGCAACAATTGCCACAACCTCAAGTTTGGCCAAGGAAACAAGAGGTTTCTCAGTAGCAGATTCTTGCAGAGTCTGTTCTGATAGAAGGAGTGGAGAGGATAAATATAGTAGTGGTCCAGAACTCACTGCAAAGCTAAGGAGGGTGAATGAAGAGGGATTCTTATGCAATGAATGTGAATAAGAGGAGGAACTGTTATAGCTGCAGAAGGTTTGGACATTTGGTGAGAAACTATAGAAATTAGAGATTTTTAGGATAGAGAAGAAAAATGAAATACAGGGATAATTCAAATAATAAACAACAAAGTTTAAATAGAGAAGAAAGTTTAATAGTCCTTGATTAAACTCTTGTAACTACAATATATTTGCAATACTCACTAGAGCAACAGAAAAATATCTTGCTACAGTCTAAATAATAGAAACTTGCTAAGAGAAGTGACTATAAAGATTGGGTTGGAGAGGATTGATATACAAGAAGGAGTAACCATAAAGATGTTGTTAAACAGTAGGGCAACAGGATTAGTTATGAGTTTGGAGTTTGCAAGAAAGTAAGAGTTTAAGCTAAAAGAAATTGAAAAACTTATTATCAGGGGCATAGAGAGAGAACAGAGATTGATTTGAATGGGAGTCAGAAGTAGAGTATGATTTTGGGGATGCTATAGCTTGCATGCCACAATTCTAAAATTAATTGGAGAACTGGAGAAGTAAAGATAACAAGATGTCCAGAGAAGTGTGAGAAGCAGTGGAGACCAAAGCAAGGAAAATCAGAATAGTAAAAAACAAAAAGAAGAAGAAAAGAAAGAGTAAGAAGGAAAGAAAAAAGAAAAAAGAGTAGAAGAAGGAGAAAGAAAAGAAAAAGAAGAAACAAAAAAAGGAAAGAATAATAGATGTGAAGAAGGTGGGAAGACTAAGAGATTTGGGATGAGAAGAAAGAAGTAGCAAAATCAGAAGAAGAAATAAAGAAGTTGGTACCAGAGAGGTTTCATAAGTGGATTTAGGTCTTTGGAAAGAAACAGAGTGAGAGAATCCCAATGAAGAAGTTGTAATATCATGTGATAGAAGTAAGAGAAGGGTTTATACTGAGAAAGAGAAAGGTGTATCCATTGTCAAAGAAAGAAAGAGGAGATATACATAAGTTTATTCAAGAACAACTGAGAAAAAGATATATCAGGCCCTCAAAGTCATCTCAAACAGCACTAGTATTTTTGTAGAAAGAAGGATAGTAAGAAGTATATGGTATAGAACTATCATTATTTAAATGAATAGACTATTAAGAACAATTATCCTTTGCCCCTTATTTTGGATATTATAGAAAATATTGGTATAAAAAAAGTATTTACAAAAATGGACTTGCAATGGTAATACAATAATATATGAATAAAGGAGAGAGATGAGTAGAAAGTGGTGTTTATAGCTCCAGAAGGGTTGTTTGAATCAACCATGATATTCTTTGGACCTACAAACTCTCTAGCAACATTTCAAACAATGATAAACAAGATTCTTAGAAACTTGATTAACACTGGGAAAATAGTGAGCTTTATTAATGATATCATAGTAGGAACAGAAAAAGAAGAAGTGCATGATAAAATAGTAGAGAAGATAGTAAAAAGATTGGCAGAAAATGACTTATATGTAAGACTAGAGAAATACAAGTGGAAGGTGAAGAAAGTAGAATTCTTAGGAGCAGTAATAGGGTCAGAGAGGATTAAGATGGAAGAGGAGAAGATGAAAGGTGTTTTGGAATGGCTGACTCTAAAAGGAGTTAAGGACATACAGAAGTTCTTAAGACTGGCAAATTATTATCAATGGTTTATTAAAAAAATTTATAGCAATAACCAGACCATTATATGATTTGGTCAAGAAAGATTAGAAGTAGAAATGAACTAAAAAGCAAGAGAAGGTATTTCAGGAGCTAAAAAAACAGTTTATAAAAGAACTAGTGTTGGCAGCACTGGACTTACATAAAAAATGAGAATAGAAGTAGATACATTGGATTATGCAATAGAAGGGGTTATCATATGTCAAGCCCAACCATTCTGAAGATGTGTCTCTGTGGTGATGCTGCCATTACAATATCTATAAAACAAGCCTATTTTCTGTAACAGCCATTCTTCTTGCAACATATCCTTGTGGTGATGATGCAACAATCTAGATATCCTGTCTTCTATGACAGAGATGTTCCTATCCAACTCAGTCTTTCATGACAGAGTTCTTTTACCTTACTCCTGTTAGTGTCTCACTACTGAAACATCTACTTGGGGTAATACACTGAAACCCTGAGCATCTTCTATATATCTGATATATATATAAGACTAGTAGTTATACTGTAATTTACTAGTCTAATAGTCAATGAAGATAATCTCTATTGAACTTGATCTCCAGTATTCAATAGTGACACACTAAATCAGTACTCACTTCCACTTCAGACTTCATCCATTTATTTCAAGTTGCAACCATGTGGCAGACAAATGGCACAGCATATAAGCTAAAGCCAAGGTTATTCTAACAAGTGTGCAATAGTGAGCTTATTGCACAGAGTTTCCATACTTTACATATTTCTGAGCTAACCCTGCAGACTTTTGCCTTCTGGTGTGAACTATGCCCAATAGGGGTACTATCTATAGAGTGTGAAGATAGAAGATGGAAACTAGTAATGTTCCTTTCAAAATCCCTAAATGAGACTGAAAGAAATTATGAGATTCATGACAAGAAAATGTTAGTGGTTATGAGAAAATTGGAAAACTGGAAATATCTTTTGGACAGTGCAAAATTTAAGTTTGAGGTCTGGACAGATTATAAGAACTTGCAGTACTTTATGAAGGTGCAGAAGTTAAACCAAAGACAATCTTGCTGGTCATTGTATCTGTTAAGGTTTAATTTCACTCTGAAGTATGTACTAGATACAAAAATAGAAAAAGCAGATGAACTTAGCAGAAGACTAGACTGGAAAGTAGAGACTGAGAATGATAACAGTAATCAGACTTTAATTAAAAAACAGTGTACTCATAGTTTAATTAAAGTAGTAATAGAAGGACTGAAAGTAAACATAGTAGAAAAATTCTTATAAGGAGATAAGTGACAGATAGAAAGAGACTTGGTATTGAAGAAAGGAAAGATTTATGTGCTAAAAGATAGAAAGTTGAGAGTGGAAATTATCTAGCTGCATCATGATGTACTGGTAGCAGAACATAGAAAAAGATGAAAAATAATAGAGCTAGTGATGAGGAATTATTGGTAGCCAGAAGTGACCAGGGATATAGAAAGATATATAGATGGCTATGATATGTGTCAGAGGATGAAGAATAGGATGAAGGCACTAGTAGGGAAGTTGAAGTTAAGTGAGATACTAGAGAAACTATAAACTTATCTGATGGTTGACTTTATAACCAAGTTGCCATTAGTAGCAGAAAAGGATATGATCTTGATAGTTTGTGATAGGTTGTCAAAAATGACACATTTTGTGGCAACAACAGAAGGATTGGTGAGGTTGTTCAGAGATAATATATGAAAGTTACATAGAAATGTTGGGGATCAAAACTAAATTGTTGACATCATTTCATCTACAAACAGATGGACAAACAGAACAAATGAATCAGGAGCTGGATCAATATCTTAGATTATTTGTAGATTATAAGCAAAAGGATTGGCCAGAATAGCTAGCCTTGGCAGAATTTGTGGTCAACAATACAGTACACTCAGCAACTAAAGTACCTCCATTTATGGTAAACTATGATATGAAGTTAAGGATGGTGGCAGACATAAGAAAAAAAGAAAAAGAATAAAAGGTGACAGAATTTGTAGAAAGAATGAAGAAGATACAGGAAGAAGTAGAAGCAGCATTAAAAAAAGCACAAGAGGAGATAAAGCAACAGGCAGATAGAAGAAGAAAGGAAGCTAAAACATGGAAAAAGAGAGATAAGATAATGTTGAGTATGAAAGATTTAGTGTTTAAAGAACAGCTGGTGAGAAAATTGGTGGATCAATATATTAGTCCATACATCATTGACAAAGTGGTTTCTACTGATGTGGTCAAATTACAATTACCAACTTTAATGAGAATCTACCTGGTAGTAAACATTAGTCAAATAGTACAATACAAAGAACAAGTAGAGAGGTAGAAAATAGAAGAAGCAAAACCAGTAGAAGTAGAAGAAGTTGAGGAATGGGAAGTGGAAAAAATATTAAATAAAAGAAAAGTAAGAGGGATTGTAAAGTACTTGGTATGATAGAAGAGATTTATAGTAGAATATGATATATGGAAAAAAGAGAAATATTTAGAAAATACAAAGAATATAGTTTGAGGAGAGGTTAAATGCTGAAGTAAGAAGACAGGAGAAGTTGAATACAGTGAAAGAAAGGGATTTTAGGAAGGAAGAATTAATAGAGAAATATATAGTGAAGATGTTGTACAGATAGGATAATGGAAAATTTGAAGATGAATACTTGAGGAAGTTGGAGAGGAACTAACAAAAATGGAAGTCAGTCTCTCCAGAGAAGAAACCTTGAAGAAGAGATGATGTCAGAATCCTGAATATTAGACTTAGTTTATTTCTTGTTTTTTTTCTCATTTTATTTCTTAGTTTAGAACTTAGAAATAGGGTTTAGTGTGATATCACAGGTTGCTGTCACAAATCAGTCACATGACATGATCATGTGTCATAATAGAAGATAGTAGAAGGTGTTAGAAGAAATGATATTACTACAGTATGTGTAATATATATTGATCTTAAGGCAAATATATAGCTCTTTAGGGTAGACTAATAGTAGTGTAGCATGGACCAGTAGTCTAGCATATATAAGAAAGATAGTTCTGTACTAAGTTCTCCATCAAGTTCTCTTGTGTTAACTCTAATACAAGATTTCTTTTGTTGATCTACTCTAAGTGTTAGAATTAAAGATAATGAACTTTAATTATTTTCAATTTCTTTCTTATTTTCAATTTCTTTTGATTTATTTTCTATTTTGGAATCTAGGGTTAGGGGTTAGCATGACATTATATGTCACAGTCACACTATCACATATTTACATATCATAATAGAAAATAATAGAAGATTCTGGAAGAAATGATGTTATATAGTATATTATATACATGGTCATTTAGGGTAGGTTAATTGTAGTAACATGGACCATCAGTCCAGAGTATATAAGGTAGACAATCCTTTACAAAGTTCTCTATCAAGTTCCCTTATGTTAACTCTAATACAAGATTCTTCTTATTAATCCACTCTAAGGTCTTTGAGTTGTAATACTAAGGTCTTGAGATCATAACATAGAGATACTGACCTCATCCAAGGTGAAGAGTTTTCTAGTAGTATTAGACTACTTCTACTGATATATCTAGATGTTATAAACATTATCTGAAAATTTAAAATGCTTTGGACATGTATTGGAGTTGTTTCAATTCCTACAAGACTCTTGCTCTATAAGACTACTTAGTGAGCTACTGACTGTCTTGGGTCAGTGGCCACCACAACACCAAGGTTGAGACTCAGTATAATAATATAGAACTGAACTTATACAATT
>Ga0157364_1002535_pt1 | contig 17080 bp, 7 predicted proteins | sample AttsexASBM2_FD_111476 | JGI IMG/M metagenome (GOLD analysis project Ga0157364, IMG submission 111476) | Fungus gardens microbial communities from leaf cutter ant in Ribeirão Preto, State of São Paulo, Brazil - Atta sexdens ASBM2 | ecosystem: Host-associated > Fungi > Mycelium > Unclassified ... | reverse complement strand
GCTCTTAGTTAAGCAATCAAGTGGGGAAAAGCACAAGAGAACTTGACAAGGAGCCTCTGCTAAATTAGAGTCTTATTTATACTGTTATAGGTTAGTCCATGCTACTACCTCATGTTTGCCTCATATCTTACTCAAGGCTACCATGTGTACACCATGTGCCCTGACATCATCTTCCAGATTCTTCTACCATGTTCTAGGCCTATGATGTCACATCATGTGACCTGTCATGTGACTGCAATGTCACATGCCTCTTCATCATCACTAAAAAGAAAAAGAAAAAGAAATATAAATCAAGAAAAATAAATAAAAGAAAAAGAAAAATGTTAGTGTCCAAAGCATTCCATAATATAGATGAGTATTTAGATTGTGGATCAAGCTTGAAAGCTTATCTGTAAATAGACAATCTGACTTTGGATAATAACTTTGGTTTCAACTTATATGTTATACCTACTACTTATTATGTAGTTATAATTTTAGGAGATTGAGATCTAGCAAAAAGAAGAGGTAAGAGAATTTCTTATTTGACTATCTTTGTTAAGTAAGTAGGAGAAGAATTCAGATCTTAGTCAGTCTTAGTTAGAAACTTAGTCAATTTTCAGACTAAGAATTATAGTGTATCTACTGGGTCTTATATACCAAGTCTGTAATTGAAACTATAGCTAAGGCAGTAGTAGTATAAGAAATAACTAGGAAGACATTATAGAGATAGTTTTTAGAAAATAAGACAACTAGAAGTCTAGATAACAAGTTACTAAGAGATAAAACATGAGAGATTGATCTGTGTGCAAAATATTATGAATGTAGAAGTACATCTAGATATGTTACAGTCCTATTCAGAAGTCAGAATGCAAATATCTCTGATGTCTTAAAAGTCCTAAGTATATTATATAAATGAGGTATAAATATTGCTTATTTTCAAAAAGTCTTAAGAGAATAAAATGAAAACTTCTGAGAACAACTATTCTAAATACTACTAGAGTACATTATAATCTGGTAGAATAATACTAATATAACCAAGAAATAATAGTATTTAGATAGTTAGGAATTTTGATAGAAGCATTTAGAAGATTAGCTAAGAAAGGAAGAAAAACCACAATAGTGATATTAGACAATGTTAGGTGAGGTTCAATAGTAGAGAGCAATAGTAGTGGTTTAAAGAAGTCTATGATATTTGGTATGAATGTGAAATAGCTGACTAAAGAGAATAAAAACTCTATAGAGTTTGGTATGAGTATGGATAATATTTGAGTACTTAAATTTTATATAAAGATAGGTCTCTTTACAAATATTAGGTAGAAAATTTCTAATCTAACTTCAAAATGATTACACTAGGTAGTTAGAAACTTAAATAAACTGATCTAGAATATTAACTGGATTGATAAGAGCTTATTATACAATAGTTAAAGAAAGATGACTGTGATTATCTTGAAGATAGCATTTCAAGAAGCTCAGAAGTTAGAATAGTATTATAATTCAAATACCTTAGAGTTGAAATTTAGAAAAGAACCTTGTATTAAGATTAATATAAAAGAACTCAATAGAGAACTCTATATAGGATTGTTTATCTTATATACTTCAGACTAGTAGTCTATGCTACACTGTACTACCCTCCCAAAGTAGCCTATAAAGCCTACTACTTCTATTACTTCCAAGGTTAAAAGATGTAAAAGCTAGGCATTAGACATAGATAGGTATGATTCTGACATAGCCAATGAGGATGTTAGCAAACAAGAACACATCAGACTCAACTCTGATGTGTTCAACAGTCACCTCATCACACCTATATACTCCTACCACACTTAGAGCAATCCACAAGAAGACTTTGAATATACAGAAATACATGGTATCTTAAAAACTAAAATCTTGAAACATCTACAAGATGCTCTTATGATAACTAATAAATTGTTTACACTAACAGGCCAAAAATTTGCCATAGACAATCATATCTCAGTTTTTGCAGCTAATTTATATAAGACTATAACAGGTTAATAGAATACTACCCCTACATACCAAGACTTCCTGATCTCAGAGGCCTTAAAGTCTCTCACTGAAGAGGTCAAACAAATAGTGGCCAAAGTCAACCAATAACAACTACTCTGTAACTAACCCCCAAACCTAAACTTGAGTATAAGTACCCACAACATAGAAAATACCCATGTTAAGTCCTATACTGACACTGTTATAAGCCAAAAGACTAGCCCACCCATGACCAGTAACCACTAGCCCAAAGCCCTGATCAATTCAAGCAAAGCCTACTATCTAATGCATTTAGCTATTGTCTTTAACTCTACTTTACCACCTAACTTTAGAAGAGATAAAACAACTATAGTCCAGGACATTAATATGTTCCTTATCTTCAAAGGCATCCTACTTGATCTCAAAATCACAGCAATCAAATGGAATATCCAGGAAAACTATATTGTATTTACTAGAACTAATCTGACTGCTGCCATAGTTCTTTTCTTTATCTCTGAACTTCCAAATATCATAGTCTTAGGCTACAATGGATAAGTCAGAGAAGACAAGAAATAGTTTAAGATAGAAATCTAGAATATTAAAATAGGCACATTCAATTACAATGGCTCAGATATATACACTCTATAGACAATATACCAATATCTTTACAAAGTGGACCCTGAATATACAGTTTTCAATGTAGTTATACTATCCTAGTGGGTCCAACTAGAAAATGAACTAACCAACCAACCCTACTTCTCTGTTATCTTCATAGTAGACTCCTTTGACTAACATGCTCACTTCCTCAGAATAACTGAAACTATGGTTGCATTTAGCAAACTAGCAACTACTTGTGAATGAGCAGACTGCCCACCTATCACCCAATGCTACCACTGCTAGCACCTTGACCACCACACTACAACCTACCAACAACTTCCTCAATACAGGATTTATGGTGAAGAATATAAGGAATTATATTACTACAATACTCTAGCTCTTACTATAGATAATACAGAAATACAAGTTGACCAAGATGTAAGAGCCAACCAACTCACAAATCCATTATGTATAAACTACAAACATGTGGGTCTCAAGACCACAGACCATCTAGTAAACTAGATATACTGTCTACAATATTTCCAATATATAGGTGATCTATAAGACAAGACAAAGTCAAGGTTCAAACCTAAGAGTGCTAAACTGTTATTTAGGAACAACTTAGTCTCTGTTTCAATATATTCCAACAACATCAACCAATATAGACCACTAGTAGACACCACTTCTTTAATTGAGAACATCCTCCAGAATGCCTAGTAAAAACACCTGAACAGGATAACTGAAAAGACTGTTCAAAAAGCTCTTACAGATATATAAAAAACTCTTTCTAAATAAATAGTATACCCATCTCATTCCCTACCTCTCTATTACCAATCATCAAGATAATTTAACTTAATTGTAATAAGAAAGGGAGCACTATCTATGGTCTTCTCAATATATGTTTCAATAATGCTAGTCTTTCCTTTTTTAAAAACCATAATAGGCCCAAATCTCATCCAACGGTATTAAAGAACTAGTAGGTCACAGAGCATGGACCCCAATTCTATCTACTATAACACAAAGTATAGATGACCTTCTACCACATGTTATAGCTTATTTCTGACCTCATCCTAGCATAGAGGTAGTATTCTAGTTAGATCTCATTCAAGACTGGGATATTCAAATCTTAAATATAATCCACTAAGGTAATCCAACCACTACTATTATAAACTTATATAATGACTACAAATATACTATTTCTTTGTTCCACAACTAGCCAACAATTATTACAGATGACTGGAATATACACTACCATTTATGGTTCTCTTTCCCAAATGTTAACTTCAGTATGGAAACAGATCATATGGTGGACTGGCTCATGATTCATAGCTATTTACTTGTAAGCACTACTAGCCAATATACTTACATTTCCTATACTTTTTAAGAAACTCCCTTAGTTCTTGATCTCACATTTGCAAATGGCCTAGCTACTTAATGTACAATTCCATCTGATTGGATAATCAAACCAGAGTTTGTCTTTGACTCTGACCATTTAGCCATATAGTGAACTCTATTCAATAATATGACCTCTATCAGCAACTACTGTAGAAACAGATATAATATGAAGGATACTAACAAAAATGCATGGTCTACAGCTTTTATAGAAATCTTAGAATATTTCTGAAGGCCCCTAAATGTGCTAATAAACACCAATAATCCTATTTCCACCACTGACCTCAAAAATGCAGTGTTAGCCCTCTTAACAGCAATAATATGCATTAATAAGCAAGTGGCAAAGAAGTGCAATCCTAGCCTAATAGCTAAACCATGGTAGAATAAGATCTTCACTGAAATAGCTGTCTACATATAATAACTCCAAGAACTCCAATATGAACACCTTAAAACATATGGTTTCTGAGACTCAGATCTGAACAAAGACATAAAATGGATATGTAACCTCTTCAAGAGACAAGTTTAATATGCAAAGAAAATGTAGGCCAACAAAACCCTAAAAAAAGTAGTAGCAGATGAGGTGTGAAAGCTTCATCAATAAACAATAGGACACAGAAACTATTCTATTCCAGCAATATCAAAAGAACTAGAATAGTCTCCTGCTATTACATATAAAGAAAAGTGTGAAATCCTTAGAACAACTCTCTATTAAGAACCTTCCTCTCTTTCTATTCCCATTGAAGCTGATCTATCATGTAGACAAGATAACAAAATCCTCTTCAAAGAAGTCACTTACATAGAGATTTAGAAAGCTCTCTCTTCATCAAGCTTAAATACAACTGCTGGTACTAGCCAGATTAACTATACCATGCTCAAATAGGTCTGGTTATATGTAGAAAATGAAATAACTATGCTTATCCATCAGTGTCTTGCTAATAGATATCATCCTCTACAATGACAAAGAGCAATTACAGTAGCACTCAAGAAGTCCAACAAATCTGACTATACCTAATCTAGAACACACTGTTTCATTATACTCCTTGAGTATATGGACAAGCTACTTAAGAAAGTAGTAGCCTGCAGACTGACTTATCTTACAGGCCAATACAACCTTATCTCAGGTTTCTAATTTTATTAGACTTACAAAGTTTAGACCTAAGTTTTTTTTAATTTTCATTTCATTTAGTTTCTATTCTGGAAACTGGGGTTAGGATTTAGCATGACATAACAGTCACATGTCACATGTCACAATCACAGTAATAGTTACAAGTCAGATGGTAGCAATGGAAGAATCTGGAAAGATGACATTATATAGTATATTTAACATATGTTGACCTTAAGACAAATATATAGTTATTTAGGGTAGGCCAAAGTAGTAGTAGCATAGACTATGGGGTTTTAGTATATAAAGTAGACAATTCTGTACAGAGTTCTCCATTGAGTTCTCTTGTGTTAAACTAATACAAGTTTCTTTCTCTTGACCAATTCTAAGATCTTGAGATTGTAACAAATTTAGAGATAGAGCTAACTCCTCCACTTCAAATGCTATTCTCATCTTTATATATGATATTCACAACTCATGAAACTATAGCCTAACTACTTCCACACTAACCTTTGATATCAAAGATTATTTTGACTTTGTCAACTATAAATATCTTCTCAACAAAATGAAAAAATGCTACATTTTTCTTGAATTAGTAAAGTGAATAGCAAACTTTCTCTCTGACCAAGAGACAGCAATATACCTTGATGTCAGAAGTGTGAATATTAGACTCTAATTTTATTTTCTATTTTCTTTTATTTTCATTTTTCTTCTTATTTTTATTACTTCTTCTTTCTTTTATTTAGGGTTAGGATTTAGCATAATACTACAGTTATATGGTATATCACAGATCACATGATATATCACAGTTATAGGGACACAATGGAAGAATATAGAAAGTTCTAGTATAATAATATTATATAACATTAATCTTAAGGCAAATATATAGTTACTTAGAGCAGGCTAAAGTAGTAGAACATGAACTATGAGCCAGTAGTATATAAGGTAGACAATCTTGTACAGAACTCTCCATTGAGTTCTCTTATGTAAAGTCTATACAAGATTTCTTTTCTTGATCTACTCTAAGGTCTTGAGATCATAACATTAGAACTTGATTGCCATTTCTTAGACTGCTCAATACTGAGCCCTCTTTGCTTTTAATCTCCTACAATCCTCAATCAAAGAGCAACACTGCTCTTTAGTCCAGAAGAAAGATAGCTGGATCCTAGGCTTAAGAGATATACTAGTTAAGCAAGGGAAGCTTAACTGTGACTGATACATCTAAGCCTACAGATGTATTGGAGGCATACTTTCCTTATGTAGATGTGTTAGTTATCTTTTTCTTTGTATCAGCCTTATATTATAAATCCACTTATGATTTGTCTATATAAAAGAATAGTAGGTGTTCTTAAAACACTGTTTAAAGTAGAACAGTTTTCTTAGACCAAAATCATATAGTGTTAGTAGTTAGTAAAAGAAAGTAGTTAGTAGAATGTGTAGGCAGGACAAAAAAAGGACCTACTATTACATACCAAGATTTCATTGTCAGAATATGAGAGTGAGAGTGAGAGTAGTACTACCTCCTTTTGTCACAAACTTCATTTAGCTTGTATCTCCACAACCAGTGGTCTGATTTTCACAAACTAAGTTGCACTGTAAAGCCCTGAATGAGGGTTATCTGTATATACGTGGGATATACAAAAGTGACAACAAACAACTGAGATATCAGGTTATCAGTAACTGTAAAATCTTTGTTTACTAATATCTCATGAATAACTAGATGGATTCACATAATTAAACTTGTGTTGGAAAGTACTCATCAAACTGTTTCCAATATATTACATAGCAATAAGTATTTATAAAGATACAAGTATATCAATGTAGTGACATAATTAGTTACCTTTTAAAATTAGCCTGACAGCTGCTATGACAGATGACAGCTCCCATCAGGTACAAGTTTTGATCATGTAATGGCAACAGCTTGCATATGGACCATTACTCTTTTGTATATATACTTCTATGTCTGAGAATTAGATCTTAGACTTAATAACATTAATTTACATCAATTATTTCTGTTGATACTACTTATCTATCACCTATTATCATTACCTCCTTATACTGAACCTCTGAAATACTATTAAGTTCAAGTATCACAGCCAGTGAGTAGCTCATTTGTGATAGATCTCAGGATTGTAGCATACTAGCCATGGCATTTCCAAAATCATGTTCCACTTCTGTTCTCTTATCACATCTATTTCTGTCCTCTTCCTATGTTCTTGATAGTAAATATTTACCTCCACTGTATTTTCAATTAGTCCTTCTTTATTCAACACTCCATCCACATTTCTCATGTAAATTGGTTTTTTTATTTTTTTCAATTTAAACTCCTGCTTCCTTACAAGTTCTGAACTTATTACTAATTCTGTAGCCCTACCATCGAACAATACTTCCACTGTCACCCCCTCTTGCATATCAATCCTTTCAAGCCCAATTTTTACTGTTACTTCTCTTAGCATGTTCCTATTGTCCAAGTTACATATAAATATATTATCCACTACTCTAGAGAGCATTGCAAACCTATTATTACTAAGACCTAGTTAAGGACTACCAGATCTCTTTCCCCATTTAAATTCTTCTGTCTGTTATTTTCTTCAATCATCAGTCTTTGTCCATATTCCAGTCTCCTTCTATCTCCAATTCTGTTTCCTATTTCCTTATTCCTATAGTTCTTAGCCATATGTCCGAATTCTCCATAGTTGTAACAATTTCTGTTCTCTCTTCTGTCCACATCCATGACATAGGGGTTGCATTGAGCAAACCCTACCCTCTGCTGAGAGCATACTATTACTATGTTTATTCTTTCTACCTCTTCTATTAGAGCAGGCCCTGCTAGAGTCCACTGTTGAGGTGCTTCCTGCCTCCTTGGCCAAACTTAAGGCTATGGCAATTATTACCATTGTGCCTTGTTATTGTTCAATTTTAGAGCTAATATCCCATTGTCTCTCCTTCCCCTCAATCTCTCTTCTTCTCTTCTACTCTTCCTCTAATTCTTATTTAGGGTGATAGCCTAATTATACTACTGCTTGATTGAGCTGGGCTATCTTTCAGACTCCATGAGTTTTTGGCATATCATTGCACTTATTCCTCTCTTAAACTCTTTTATTAATAGCTTTCTTTTGTATCCACTCCCCCTTGCTGCTTTTCTGAACTCCTATACAAATTCCTCCATTGTTCTTCCTTCTTACTCTAATCTCTTCAACTCTGCCACCTTCACCAATTCCTCATCTCCTCCTCCAAACTCTTTCCTTATATCTACTAAAAATTCACCTACTGTTTCATACTCCAACAACCTCCTCTCTAAATCTTCTAGAATATTTTTCTTCCAAACATCTGCCAACTCTTTCTGCATATATGATAACACCCACTGAATCTGTTCTTTGACTGCTGCTTCCCTCATTTTTATTCTGATATACAATCTGTATACTGTTACAAAACTGGAGATCTTAGATGAGATCCCATTAAACACTGGTAGACATGCTACCTATATGCTTGTTACTGCTGCTGCTGCTGTTTCTCCACTTCTCCCTCTTCCTCCTGCTGCTACTAGAGCTTGGAGTTGAGCCTGCAGTGCTGCAAGCTGCTTCTGCTATTATCTGATAATTGTCACTAAGTCATGTTGACTCATTTTGTAAGGTAGTGGTGGTAATAATGATAGTGATAAAGATGTGAAAGGTGGTAGAGTAGGTAGTGGTGACTGGTTGTCAAAGAGCATAGATTCTGTATTAGATTCACTCTCCAACTTGTATTCTGACTCCAACGTTTCTCTTCTGTATATGTTAGTGGGCTTTCTTTTTGTTCTATCTTGTACTTTTTACTGACTACCTAATCTACTGCCCTAAAGAATTCTACATGATTTTGACTTAAGAAAGTTGTTCTACTCTAGATGAGGTCTTAGAGACACTCATCATTCTTCTGTGTATACAGGTCACAAAGGAACACTGCAGTATAGAGCTTCTATATGAAAGACTCAAGTATGCTATACAATAATGCACAATTAAACAATGAGTATGTCTAGAAAGGGGCCTGTGCTTAGTCCCAACTATCTATAGCAACCTTCTGATAGCTGTTACCAATCTCTTAAGCCTAGGGTCTAGCTTTGTTTTCTTGACTTTGGGTAGTATTGTTCTTGGTTGAGGATGGTGAGAGAGAGTAAAGTTTAGAGAGGGCCCAGTGTTGAGCAGTCTCAAGAAGTGGAATTGAGTTCTAATGTTATAATCTCAAGACCTTAGAGTGAGTCAAGAAAAAGAATCTTGTATAGAGTTTACATAAGAGAACTCAATAGAGAGCTCTATACAAGCTAGTCTACCTTATATACTGAACTAGGTAGTCTATGCTAACTACTTCTTTAGCCTACCCTAAAGACTATGTGTTTACCTCAAGGTCAACATATGTTTTACATGCTGTGTGATGTTATTCTCTAAAACCTTCTATATTCTTTTATGTGTCTCATGACTTTGTGACCATTACTGTGACTATGTCATCTGATGTGACTGATGTGTGATATTTTGATCTTGTTACTCTAACCCTAACCCTATGTTTATAGAAAAGAAAAATAAATTAAAAAAGAAAAAGAAAAAGATATTAAATAAAACAGTTAGCATCCAAACTTCACATGTCTGACATACATGAGTTGTTGGCTCTTGGCTTTGTTGGTGCTGTTCATGGGGAGTGGGTATATTAATAGACAAGATACATTTGAGCTAATAGCAAACAAGATAAACTACTGCAATATTCCTAACATCTGATTAATATGACTGGCTTACAAGTACAGAATACTGTTTATAGTGTACAAAGGCTGTTACAACTCTTTCAGCCTTGCCTCTCTACAGTTGTATATTATAGAATCCAACAAGTCCAAATAAAAATATCTATTTTCTAACACTATTTGATTGCTTATCTTATTGCTTGTATTAACCTCCCCAATCTCACTATCTTACTTATCTACTAGCTTGTTAGATGAGGAGGGTTATACAAGTGAGTAATGTGCAAGAGCAGAGGCAATTGATCAGATGTTGTTGAGTAATATATTAATAGCAGTGTATGTATCTAATAGTATTTAGGATTATAGTAGAGCAAGTGTTATGTGATATATTTTGGTTGGTATATGGTTGGTAGATACAAGTATGGATTAGAGTAATTTTCATATTGGTATGTAGAAGAATAAGATGTACTAAATGTGCTGTGATTAGGACCAGTACTAATGATAATGCAATAGCTGGAGTATAACTGAAAGTGTTTCAATTGTTACTTTTGAGAAATAACAAAATTTAAGTTGGGGCTATAGTTTACTTACTTGATAGGTGACAGATTACTTAATTCTTTGATAGATGATATAGTTTGGGACAGGCTGCTACATTTAAATAACACAATCATATCTTACACTTGTCCAGAGCCATTTTCAGGCCATCTATAGAGAAAGTTTAAGACAATGCATAAGAAAAGCTCTCATATTTATTGTCTTCTTGTTTGCTATTCTAATCTTATATCTGTTCACAGAAAGCTCTGTCATAAGTTATAACTTAAGAATTTAATTATTATATTCTGTCCAAAAAAAAGCCCTTACTGGAAGAGAGACAGAATATTGAAGGATAGCTTGAAATCAAACAGGTTTCTTTGAATAAAATTCACATACATCATCACTTCTTTCTCTTATACCACTATCTTGTATAGTATTATCTAACAGAGAATTAGTGAATACATTGTTTTTTTTTGACCTTTGTTTATCTTTTAATCCAACTATTTACACAAATATATATTTTGAAACACTTCACTTAGTAAGTATATAAACCTAATTAAGTAATTGATAGAAAAATTCCAGTAGTTAGGTTTATCTCTGACAAATACAACATATCTCTTTTCATTGCTTTTTTTTAGCTTTTCATAGAGATATATATATACTATAGATAAGTAGTTGCCAGTTGTTCACACTGCACCATGCTGCTATGCACTCTGTTCCTTCTAATAGGTTATGAGCTCTGATTGTCTTGATCTCTAGTTAGCATCCTCTTAGGCTATTTCCTATCAATGAGAAGGACTTAATCAACTCTACTAGTAAGTGTCACTTCTAGGCCTATTATAAATCGAGCTGATTCTGAATCACTCTATGTTTATAGGATTTTTTTGTACCTTATATATGCTAATGGCTCATCACTAGTTGGATTGAACATTTATACTCTAGCTGGCTGTATTTGCTCCCTAACATATACTGATTATCTTTATTAATAGTAATAGTCAACTTTGTTGTTACTCTTCCTAAACTTACTAGCTCTGCTGACTATTCTTTCTGGGAAATTCATGTTAAATCAACTCTTGCTCTCATTACCTATACTGGAGCTGTCTGTCTTCACTACTAATGACATGCTGAATACTTTGGCACTCCCTCAGACTATTGATGTGGATGAAATAGCCAAAGAGAAATTTTTGAGCTCTCAAGCCCTAACTGTTCTTAACTCCACCTTACCAGATAACTTATTAATATATAGACAACCTAATGCTGAGACCCTTTGGGCTCATCTTTGGACTCTTATGAGAATGTTTGGTCTAGCTTCAATCTTTGCTAATTACTAGAGAACAATCACATTTCAAATTTATAGTGATCAGAATCCTGCTCCCCAAATTGCTGAGCTTGATTTCTTTCATATGAGACTTTATGAAAATAACTATGATGCCCCCTCTGTTCTGAAAACAATGACTCTTCTATCTACAATTTCTCACTTATAGGACTCTATTTCTGCCTCTATCCTTTCCTCTTATATATTCATCTCTAATCTTACTTGAGATATTGTATATTCTGCTATTTAGGTGGAATTTTTTAGGTGGACTAATACTGCTAATACTACTTACCATTCTAGCATTCCACATGGGAATAAACTTCCTCAGTGGAAAAAGAACTTCCAGCAGCAACAGCAGTTGTGAAGTGAGAATTCTTCTAAGTAGCAAAAGAAAAAAAAGAAAAGTAACTAAGACAAAAAGAGTAGCAATGCTCATCAAACAGATGAAATAAGAGACCAGAATGATGATAGCAGTAATGTCTACTAGGCAGACAGTACTATTGTCTTTGTAAGTATGGCTACTATTCCTTCATCAATTCACATATTCTTTCTTAAGCCCTTAGTTATAGTCTCTCAACTTGCTAATTGCCTTTCTGTGGTGTATACTCCTCAAAGTAGTTCTATTTAAGGACTTCAAGTATAAGTAAAAGTATGAGCACTAAAATTCTATAAAAAGTATTTGGAAAAGAAGTTTTCTAACCCATTTACTGAGGCCTTAACCTTTAAAATCATAGAACTGCCCACTGAAAATCCTCCTCTCATGAAAGTTGATCTACTTATAGTAACCATTTCCAAAAGGTAAGCAGATGATAATGATAATGTGGTTTCCCTAAAAAAGTAATGATGAGTATGAATCAGATAGTTGGACTTGTAGTAACTAACTGTATATACCTTTCTCTTCCAAGTTAATGATTTCCTGAATTTCTTGACTTAATCTATCTAACTCTGCACCAATGTAGTTATTGTAATAGAAGACTCTATAGGGTCAAGTAGAGTTAATTATGTATGTATAGCTTTAAGTTAAAATAGATTTGTTCTGCATAACTCATCTATTGTTGTGAATCTTTCTAAATGTGAAAAGATACTATGTGAAAAGATACTATGCTTTTTGTATAAGAGTAAAAAATCATCTCATAGTAGCTTTTATGAAGATGAATAGTTCTTAGACTCTAGTGCCTCTACTTACTTTACTCCATTTGAGTCTGACTTTGTTAATATAACTCTAGGTAATTATAGTTGAGTTGAGACTATAAACTCAAAAGTACTACTATTTATGGTTGCTTCTGGTACTGTTCTGATTGAACATGAAATCTTTGATCTTGCAAAAAAGACTACTAAAGTTGCTGTGTCAAAACTATGGCTAGTATATTATATCACTGGTATACAGATATATCTTCTCTCCATCAAATAAATTCTCTAGTCTGGATTGAGAGTGGAAGACAACAAAAGCAGTTCCACTTTTTGTGCCTGGTAATAATGTTCTATTGGCTACCCCCAACCTCTAGGGCAACATTCAGATTGTAAAAACTCATATTCTCAAGCATAATGTCTCCAATTCTGTAAGTCTTATAACAAGACACCTAGACTTTGAGACTTTGCATTGTTATTTTGGACATACCTCTAATAAAGTCATATGTCATGTTCTTGACAATGTTGAAGATGTAAAGAAGATCTATTTCCCAACACAGAAATATATCTGCTGTGATTGCACTCTTGGAAAGATACACTAATACAGTTTCTCTGAAAATCCTACTTGCTACAGTGAGCCTCTAGGATTGATTTACTCAGATCTTCTTGAGCTTTCTATCTTGTCTTATTCAAAGTACAAGTGGATAATTATATTTCTTGATGACCATTCCTCTTTTTGCAATATTATTTCTTTGCACAAAAAGTTTAAGCTACAGATGTAATTAAGTCTACTTTCTGAATGTGGTCAAATACTACTTTTCATCCTGTGAAGAGGTTGCACACTGATAATGAGGAAGAATATGTAATGTCAGAATTACAATCCTTTCTAAAAGAGCAAGAGGTTATCTATAAGACTAGTATTCTACATATACACCAACAAAATGGTTGTGCTAAACAATTGAACTACATCTTGCTTGAAAAAACATAGTCAATACAACTTGAAGTATGTCTACCAGTTTCCTTATGGAAATTCACAATAGTAGCTGTAGCTTATGTATACAATCACATACCTGTTAGATGTCTCAAGTAAAGAACATCTCAGGAGATCTTCTTGGAGAACAAACCCAAAACATTGCACTTCTTTGTCTTTGGCTATAGAGCCTATGTATTCTTCCCTACTGAAATTCATGCCAATAAACTCACACTATACTCTGAATTGATAATATTCATTGGGTATAAGAACAATAGATATTACTTTATGTGTTATACACAAGAAAATACCATTTTCCACTCCATACATACTATCTTTGATAAGAAAATTTTCCCTAAATACACTAACTCCCATACAAAAGAGTATAAATTATATGATGAGTTATTAGACAAAACAAGTCCAAAAATAGAATTATTAACACCTAACTTCTCTGGAAAAGATGGACCTGCTCCAGTACCTATTCTACACATACCAATTCCTTCTATCCAAAACAATTCTCCCACTTGTTCTCCTTTACCTTCTCTCTCTTATAAGTTCATTTCCCCCCATCTACTCCAGGGCCTAAAAAACCCACAGTAGAGATTGAAGAAACAAATAATGTTAACTCTGATATTGAGATGCAACTACCTAGCCCTTAATGATCTTTGCAACCTGGTCTGCAGACACTACAAAAAGGTTCTAAATTGAGAAGATTCAAATATCAAACTCAAATATCTCTCAGAGAAGAAAATATTTATAGAAAACAAGAATATTCTACCAATATCCTGCAGAACTATTTATAGTAGCCAAGGAAAAGATTCTCCAATCCCAATATGGCTTGTAATAGACATGAAAATGCTTTTCAGAAATTACAAAGGATTTATTAGAATATATGATGTTTCTCCGATAATTCACTGTCCAGAATAGTAAGAATAAATAGAGTTGATTATCCATACAACTCATCTGACAATATTAAGATAAATAGAATTCCATACAATATTCAATAGGAAAGCAAACATCTAATCATTATTAATAATAATGGAAGTAGAATAGACACTCTATCTTATATAGATAAATTAGCTGAGCCAGCCATCACTAGTTACTTGGCATGCCTTGTAAGAAAAAGAAAAGTAGAGCAAATTTGCTTTCTCTTAGCATAATATACAACAGAATCTTGCTCAATTCCCAAAAGCCTTAGAAATGTTACTAGATTACTAGCTAATATTTAAAAGAAGTAGCTTGAGTCTTGTTTTGAAAAGCTGAAATCACTTAAGAACAGAAATGGTTTATAAAGTTGTAGACTTCTCTAAGAGAAGAAAAGTAATCAAGAATCACTGGATATTCAACATTAAGTCTGATGGTCATTATAAATCTCAACTTGTTGCAAAAGAATTTTCTCAGGTTAAAAAAATTGACTTTGATGAATTATTCTCTCTAGTTGTCTGCTATAAGATAATATACTTATTTCTAGCTATTTGTTATGGAATGCTTTGAACACTAATATTTTTCTTTTATCTATTTTTCTTGATTTTATTTTTATTTTTTATTTTTATTTTTCTTGACAATGAAGAGGCATGTGACATCATAGGCCTAGAACATGGTGGAAGGAACTAGAAGATGACATTAGGGCACATGGAGTACACATGGTAGCCTTGAGTAAGACATAAGGTAGATATGAGGATGAAGCATGGACATAAGGGCAGGGTTAATTATTAGTAGCATGGACCATGAACCTTTTGTATAAATAGGACTCTAATTAAGAAAAGGCTCCTTGTCAAGTTCTCTTGTGAAATTCCCACATTATAACTCTACTGAGAGATTTACTCGTTAGTAAGATTATTTGTCATTGTGATAAGTGGTTGCCACAACAGTAGAACTCGACCACCTCAGAGAACTCTGCGTTCTGTGGACTCCTTTTCTCTGACTCTTATTCATCCTCGACTGCAAGCCATGTGCTCAACGTTAAGAAGAAACCAGCCAGACCCTAGGTGTTAAGGGATATACTAGCTAGGCAGGCAAAGCTTAGCTGGTCATCTGCATACTTGTCTATATGTGTAGTTCAGTCGCATCACCTTGTGTGAACGTGGTAGATAGTTATATTTGGGTAGAAAGCTTGTGCTGCAGGATCCCTATGTGACCTGTCCATGCAAAGCAGCGGTATAGTCCATTAAAGAGTGTCTAGTTTAGGGATTCCCTGCTTAGGGATAACAGTGTAACAGTTTGATTAGGGAAGTAGTTAGTAGGGCAGTAGATAAGTAGTTAGTAGATGGTATAGGTGGGACAAGAAGAGTGCCCACTACTACCTATAGAGGATTTGCCGCTGTTTAGATTGACAGTGAGAAAATAAAGAAAGAGTCTAGATTAGATCACTGGAAACAAGATCACAGTGATAGTGTACTGTTGTTAATGAAGCAATGAGAGGATAAATTAGGAAAGAAATTTTTGAAGAGAACAGAATGGCAGATATTGGTCAAGTAAATATGGAAGAGATGGTGAAGAAGAAATGGTTAGATTGATGAACGAGATAATGGAAAATAATGCAATGATATTAAAATTACAAAAACAAATAGTAGAGTTGCAAGTAATGGAAGAAGAAAAGAAAAGAAGACAGATGGAGATAAGAAGAAGAGAAGAGGAAAGGACAGGAGAACAGGAAGAGACAGATAAGTGGATGGAGGAATGTAGGAAAAGAAATGAGAAAGAGAAAGAAGAAAGAAAAGAAAAGAAGAGAGTAGAAGAAATGAGAGTATGAGAGGAGAGAAGAGCAGAGAAAGAGTGGAGACAACAGGAAATGTAGGAAAGAAGGAGAAAGGAGAATAGACAGAGAGCGATGGAAGAGAAAAAATGTTTTGGGTGTGAAGGCTTTGGGCATGTGGCCCATCATTGCAGGAATATGGGAAAAGAGGAACCAACATTGATGTCCTCAAATAGATTTGAAGTACTAAAGGTCAGAGTGATGTAGAGAGGGGAAGGGAGCGGTAAAGAGGCAACAAAAGATAGAAAAGAAATATTGAGGGAAGAAAAGGCAAAGAGGGGGGTGGAGAAAAAAGAGAAGAAAGAGAAATTGTTGAGGGAAGTAACAGTGAAGATTGGGTTGAAACAGGAAGAGGAGGAAGAGGGAATTGTAATGGAAGCACTGCTAGATAGTGGAGCAATAGGATTGGTGATGAGTGAAGAGTTTGCAAGAAGGCACAAGTTTAAGAAAATGAAATCGGAAAGGCCGGTGTGTTGTAGCAACCACTCGTCACTCAAAGACAAATAATCTCACAACGAGCAAAGCTCTCCAATGGGCTATCAAGTAAAGAGTGGGGGAATTACAAGAGAACTCGACAAGGAGCCCTCGCTGCATTGCTCCTCTATATATACTACTACATCATGGTCCAT
>Ga0157364_1002534_pt1 | contig 17080 bp, 9 predicted proteins | sample AttsexASBM2_FD_111476 | JGI IMG/M metagenome (GOLD analysis project Ga0157364, IMG submission 111476) | Fungus gardens microbial communities from leaf cutter ant in Ribeirão Preto, State of São Paulo, Brazil - Atta sexdens ASBM2 | ecosystem: Host-associated > Fungi > Mycelium > Unclassified ... | reverse complement strand
TGGAGTTATGTTGACAGATGCCCAAGTTTATTGTATGACGTCTATGATCTATTTATTTCGACTACTACTTACCGCTAAAGCCATCTATAGGAAAACGGCGGAAGCAAAGTTGTACACCTAATAGCTTAACATAAATTGAGAGTGTATAATATCTTTTAAACGCTATCTTTTAAGCAACAAGCAAGTTCTTTATTAAAATTTATTACAATATGTCAAAATTTATTTATATCTCGGCAACTATTCATCGTTTCATACGAGATTAAGAATGTTATCTATTTTGAAAATATTAGGAATTTAACAAAAATTTTACAGATTATTCTTATACATGTTCGGAGATTTACGACATAACCTGGAATTGATTCATTGAAACAATCCAAAGTTATAAGAATTTTAATTTGCATGTATTTTATTCTTGATTTTATGAAAAATGTGTAATCGTATCGATTTAAGATTAAAATGGATAGAAAAAATGAGGAATTAGTTTAAAATTTGAAAAAATGTACCTTAGATGTATATAGAAGAGAAATATTTGGTTAAATAATTTTGACTAAGTACTGAAGCGTGCTGAGCGTGCGTGCGTGCATGCATGCGTACATTCGGAAGATATTGAACATAATCCGATCAAATTATTCAAGTTGACATGTGATTCACCATGAAAACGTAACAACATGCTGTTATGCCTGCGCGGCATACACATGCGTACGCACATGTACGCGGTTTTCTGATTGTGTGCGTGTGTATGAGTTGAGTTGTCACTAAATATAATAAATAAAATTGGAAAATAATAGTAAGAAATAAAATTATAAATTGTTAATTATCTTTTATTATACATATATATACTTATTTTAATATCATTTATTATATAATTTATTCCATAATAATTTATTATAATTATTTATTATAATTAAATGTCAATAAGTTTCACAAATTGCATACAATAAAAAAGATTTATATTTATTATAAAGTATAAATTTTAGAATAAATAAAAACGAAACAAATAACATTTTTTTAAATAAAATGAGAAAATAAAATATTGTAATATCAATCGGAAGAAAAATAAATGAATGAAACTAGTCGATTATTCTTTTTAATGCTATTTTTTATTTTTTTTTCCTTCATTGAATTTTTTGATGACTCCTGAATATTTGAAAGAATATTTTGTGAAAAACTGTACCTAATATTTTTTCAATGGTTTCTACTTGTTTTATTGTCAATTTTTTTCCAATAGGGCTGCATCTCTGCAAGTGTTAGCTACTTTGTTTAATCACTTCTTCTGAGAGTGTTTTGCTCATACTGTGTCAATTTTTTGCTCATACGTGTTTTGAACGTGTTGAATGCAACACTTGGAATATTCATACACGTCATTTTTAAGCTTATTCTACAATGTGCTCTTTGTTTCCTGTTTCTTGTTTTTTACATTTTGTTTTTTTCTCCTTTGCAACCGTTGTATTGACAATTGTATTTCTTGTTGTGTTTTATTTCTTGTTAATTTCTTTCGAAACAAGTCTGTTCATTAATTTTTATCTCAGGCGATATAAAATAAAAAACCGAATAAGAAGCAAAAAAACAAGATGTAAAAAATAACAAAAAGCAGAAAACAGAAAATAAATAGTACATTGTAGAATAGACTTTAGAGATGTATCCATTCCAATTCAGCATGCAAGATACCTAATAGAGCAGAGAGAATTATAAATTTTTTAAAAAATTAAAAAAAAATTCAAACACAAAAACGGTATGCATAATCTAATACAAAATGAGAGAAGGATAGGACAAAATGGATCTTTTTTTATTTTAAACATCTCAAATAAAAAATCAAGAAATTGCGATAAAATTTGCGAAGCAACTATTTGAAAGCTCATTTTTAAGCCATTAACATAGAAGTTTTTATATTCACTCAATTGATTTCTGAGGTATTGGTTGAAAGATCCCTATTAAGCTGAACCTCCCCCCCCCCCATCATCAAAAATCAAATTCGCGATAGATAAAAAATTTAGTGCTTTTTATTTGCTAATTATTTGCTAAAATAAAATTTTTTGCTCCGACAATTTAGCTGCTATAAAAAAAATGGGAGGGAGAAGGAGTCCAGGAGTTAATATAAAGTCCTCCCCTACTGAAAAAAATAGATCCAGTGGTACTACAAAAGAATCAAACATACCAGATTTTTTATTTGCTCCAAGATAGTCTAAATAAAATTTGGAAATTTAATATTTTTAAAAAAATTTCACGACCTGTGATCCGCATCGAGTTACTTCAAGTCCCTTTTCTACGTCCACAGAATTATTTGCTCGAACGATATCAGAATAATCATTAGGTCACGTATTATCGAAATATGACAAAATCTAATTTATTTGCTAACTATAAAGTATGGAAAACAGGATGTCGAGCACGAGCGCACTGCTCCTCGCGGTCAATCCACCCTGTTTTATAATCAGGTCTACTTGTATCGTAGAATGTCGTAAGAATTATTTACTCGCAAGTTTTTGGTGGCACAATAATCCTGGGACTGTCTATTATCGAATCATACTAAAATCCAATTTATTTGCTAATTTTTAAGTGTGAAAAATTATAAGTTAATGGGGAACGCTACACGTCAACTTTGACTTTCCATCGTCCAGGAATTATTTGCTCGAATGTTTCCGAAAGAAAAATAATCCTGAGACTATCGAAACATGCCAAAATCTGATTTATTTGCTAACTGTAAAATATGGAAGACAGTGAGAATGTCGAGCACGGCTCCTCGCGGCCAATCCGTCTGCCAATTCAAAGTTGGCGCGTAGTGTTCTCTATTAAATTTTTCACACTTAAAAATTAGCAAATAAATAAGATTTTGGTACGATAATAGACAATCCCAGGATTACTGCCATCAAAAACTTGCAAGCAAATAATTCCTGCGACATTCTACGAGCGATACAAGTTGCACTGAGTAAGCAGGCCGCGAGGAAACCGTGTGCTCGTGCTCGACATTCTCACTGTTTTCCATACTTTATAGTTAGCAAATAAATCGGATTTTGCCATATTTCGATAATACGTGATCTTATGATTATTCTGATATCATATACGTTCGAGCAAATAATTCTGTGGATGTAGAAAAGAGATTTAAAGTAACTCAACGCGGATCGCAAGTTCGATATTTTTTAAAAATATTAAATTTCCGAATTTTATTTAGACTATCTTGGAGCAAATAAAAAGTAAAAAATTTGATATGTTTGTTTTTTTGTAGATCCATTGAATCTATTTTTTTCAATATGGGGGGGCCCCCCCATAGCTTTATATTAACCTGGATCCCCCCATTTTTTTTATAGCAGCTAAACTGCCGGAGCAAAAAAATTTTTTTTTTTAGCAAATAATTAGCAAATAAAAAGCACTAAATTTTTTTATCTATCGCGAATTTGATATTTGATGATAGAGGATCCAGCTTAATAGGAGTAGTTGAAAGTCTGTTTTTGCTCCACTCTATATATGATTAAATACTAGAAAAAATAATAGAAAAAAATTTAATCGTGTCTATTACTGCTTCGAAGTTTATATCAAAATCGGTCCTTTTTCGAGCATTTGTCACTGGAAAATTGCATTGTGCTTCACTATTAATAGCTATCACTATTTTATTTATAAATAGGCAATTTTATAGCATCATATCAACAACTGCGAACCTAATCCTCGGCGTATCTCTTTTTCTACGCATTCCATTCTAAGGACAAAACATTTTACATGAAATACATTATAATATAAATGTTGGAGAGTTTCAAATCAACAATGTGGAGTTATTCACAACAATTTCATTCTCGCAATTTTTTTTGCTGAGATTGTGCTTTTTCCCATTTTTTGAATGAAGAAATCTTTTCTTATACACTTTTTTGGTCACTATTTTTCCTTTCCATCGATAAGGATCTACTTTTAAATCTACTTGTAGAAAAATACAATTGTAACTTTTATCCGCATATAAGCCAACAAAATCTCGTGTATAATACGCAGTCTGACCAATTTATGAAAAATGGCATACTGAGAGAAAACGAATATAGTATATTCGAAAACGATTATAGCATAAATTATAACATAAATTTGACAACTTTTGCAATTTAAGTAACTAGTTTTACAAAGTAATAGCAACTGAAGTAATACTGAATACTATGAAAAATACAGTCACGGTAACAATATTGTAGTACTATTAATTAGTAGTGAAATAGTGATTCCAACTACATTGAGTAATTACTTGGACTTCATGCAAATAAATGAAGCAATCACATTTTTTTTTAATAGACAAAAACTTTTTTTTAATAACAATATCATAGTAATTAATTAATCATTGTTGAACTTTACGAAATACATTCAAAGTCTTTTCTCTAAAGTCGCTCAGCATGAGCAATACGCGGCATTGTCATTAGAGGGACGTAGCGAAATTCAGTTTCTCTTAAGAAGAAAACCACTCAATTTTACAATAAAAGGCGCGATTGGTTTCGAACTTGGAAGACAAAAATAAATGTATACAAAAATTTGTAACTATGTATTATAAAGTTTTAATGAAAACTGTAAGTAAACTTCCGAAAACGTCAAACACCCGAGTATCGTGAATTTTGACAGAAACTCTAAATACTCTAAATGATGTCAAGTGAATGCTCTTAAATGGATTTTCACTGACACGAAAATTTAATGCCAAAAATGTTTACACAAAATTATGTATCGCTGGAATGGAGTTTTGTAAATGTTATTTCCGTGCCAATGGGTGCACGACTTTCCACGCGAAGCGACTTTCATTTCACCTCCCTCTCTACTTCAGGAGCGCACGACTTGCATGCGAAGCGACTTTCATTCTACCGTCTCCCCAGCTTCAGCATCTGAATTTCCACGCGAAATGAGTTTCATCCTACTATCCTCTCCATCTAGGGGCGGACAAAAGTAGAGTAGATCTTGGAGGTCAAGGTCAACATCAAAGTCTCTCGGAAGTAATTTAGAATGAGCTTTGTAAAGGTAATCCATTCAGATGGTATATAACTTAAACTTTTTGATATTAAACCTTCTTATCGGTGGAATCCATTTAAAGGCATTCATTTAACGTCTTTTAGAGTGTTTTGTCAAAATTCATGAAAATCGGGCATTTGACGTTTCGAAAGTTTATCCAAGTAAATTAAGTAAATTAAAAAAATATAATAATATTAATATAATTTGCAATTTATTATCTGATTAATGGTATATTTTCTTAGTTCACTTAATCTAGTTCTTATAAGAATTTAATAATATATATAGGATAGAATTGAATATTATAAGCACTGCAAGTAATATGAGCGCTCTTTATATTTCTGTAATGCGATTAGTATTAGTAGTGTCAACTGTTGTAAAAAGATGCATCTATCTTCGCGACATTCCAATATGTTACGAAATTTGATCTAAATTTATGTACTTCGGATATTTATCACATTATTAAATAAATAGATATGTTTATTTCTATCATTGTTTTATTTCTTCCTCACATGTTTTCTTCTAACTTGGGGACTCAAGGTCCCCAATCTACATTAAGATAAAATTTGTTCTGCATGTTAATATTTGTTAAGTAAACAATATTGAATCATTATAACTTCATCATAAAGTCCCAAGACTATTATTGATTTATTAGACACAGGAGTTTCCACAGTATGCACGGTCGTGTATTATGGACATATTCATTATTCCTTATCATTATTCTTTATATGTACACTGAAAAAAACAATCTCGCGAGTGGTTAACCACTATGGCAATCAGTGTACATTTCTTTAGAAATATATTGCGACAGTCCAGTAATAAAACAGGCAATGCTAGCAGTAGCCGTATACTAGCAATATGCTAGCAATATGTTAGCAATACATGGTATTAAGTTGGTGTAAAAATAATATCGGTTTAAATTTACTGTTTTAAATTTTGGCGCTTTACTGTACAATAACATTACGTTTAACTATGTTTACATTGTACTATTTTCAAGCGCAGATTCTAATCATTGTGCTCATAATTTTATTTTCAGTATTATTACTTTGTGTTAAATTACTATCACTATTGTTAAAAATGGAAAAGAAGCAATTTTAAGCACTTTTTTTTTCAAATTAGACTCTAAAGCAGCACGAAACGAGTCGAAAAATTAATGAAGCATTTCCAGAAATTACAAACGAATAATACAACGATGGTTTCAAAAATTTCGTAACGGAAATGAGAGCCTTGAAGATAAAGAGGATCGGCATGTAACCATTGACAATGAACAGTTAAAGACAATTATTGAATCGGCTCCATTAAAAACCATTCGAAAGATTGCCCAGGATCTGAACGTTGATCACTCAACAGTTGTTCGTCATTTAAAACAAATTAGAAAAGTAAAAAAAGCTCGATAAATGGATGAATTGAATGAAAATCAAAGAAACCGTCATCACAAAATCTGTTTTACGCAACAAAAATGACCCATTGCTCACATTATAACATGCGATGAAAAATGAATTCTTTACGACAACAGATGATCTGCTCAATAATTAGATGATAAAAGACTAAAGCACTTCTCTAAGCAAAATTGCATCGGAAGAAGATAATGATGATCATTTAGTGGTGTTTAACAGAAATCATCCATTACAATTTTCTAAAACCAACGAAAGAGAAGTATTGTCTCGAAATTGATAACATGCATCAACGATTACAACATTAACGTCCAGCATTAGTCAATCGGAAGGGACCGATTCTGTTGCATGACAACGCTCATCTACATGTTGCACAACCAACTCTGTAAAAATTGAACGAATTTGGCTACGAAATTTTGTCTCATCCAGCATACTCTCGCCAACCGAGTATTACTTCTTCAAACATCTCGACCACTTCTTTAGGAAAAAATCTTCAACAATCAAGCAACTACTGAAAATGCCTTCAGAAAATTCATCGATTCTAGAACTCCAGAATTTTATGCTAATGGAATAAAGAAACTTGTATTTCGTTGATAAAAATGTGTAGATTCTAATGGTTCTTACTTCGATTAATAAAGTTTCATGAGCTTAGATATTTACATTTAAAGTTGAAAGTTAAAAACTTACACTATTTTTTTTACGACATTATTTTTGTATCAACCTAACAGTACATAGCAATTAACATTAATAATACTTAGCAATAGGTAGCAATATTATAATGCATAAGACAATATTAACAATATAATAACAATGCTAGCAATAAAGTGTATTGTATTGCCATAATTAGCAATGTACATTAGTGTACATTTTTATAGCAATGATTGAGCCCCTTAGAATTTGATAATAGCTATTAAATGTATAGTGAAATAATGTCAATCAAATATTTGGTTAATATACCAAAAATAATATTACTTTTACAATTATTTAATAAGTATTGCCAAAACTGTTACCATTTGGTAATACTTACTAATTATTTATAAATGTAACATTATGTTCTGGTTATACATATTACCAGACATTTAATTGGCATTAGTTCTAATAAAATGTTTCATATATATATATATATATATATATATATATATATATATGTATTTTTGTATAATTTTTTAAACAAATTTCCTCATATTACTTTGGATGGTTAGAACTTTTAATATGTCGTATATTACGCCATTTCGAACAACTTTTCGCCAAAAAATTTTAATGGCAATTTTGCTTAAAATACGTAAAAGTTTAATTTTCTTGGATTATTATATTATTGAAATTAAAAACAATTTCACGTGCATTTGTTCGACGTATCGCGTCTTTGTCTTTTTATCGGTCTTTGCTCGCGCGTTCTTTTCGCGTTTACGGAAAAGAAGAAAACATCAAAGACGAGAATATAACGAGTTGCCTCTTGTACAGTTCTCAGACATTCAAGCTATTTATTACGCGCGATTCCTCACTCTATATAGATAGCAAAAAGATTTCCTTTTTTTCTTTTTGTTTTCCTTTCACCTCCACACTCCTCCATTATATTCTTTTTCATCTTTCTCACGATCGTACTCCCCCTTATTGCTCTATCCGCTGTCTTGTATTCGACGCGCCTTTACATACAGTTGTAATTATAGAAAAGAAACTTTAACTGGAACAAGAAATTTTTATCGCACAATTTTTTTTTCTTTCACCCAAGATTGTATCTCAGAATCACGAATCACGGTTTCTTGTCGAAGAATCTTACGCGTTTACACGAGCGATAAAAGTTTTCGCGAAGTGAAAAATTTTCTAGTTTTATGTATATTGAAGAAGAAAAATACTTATTGTAATACTTATAGATCTCTAAATACTAAAATATATCTTAAAATATATCTCTTAATAATACTTATAGATCTCTAAATGTAAGCAACATTTCATTGGAAAATGGCCTTCAAAAAGTCAACTTTTTAGATACTATCCATCATAATAGAAAACAACTGAATTAAATTTGATTTATATCACAATCTTCTCAGGGCAATATTTCAATTTTTGCACTCTCAGCACATAAAAAAGGCGTTATTCTTAGTCTTGTAGATCGTGTATTATTAATTTCTCATCCTGACTAAGAACTTGGAATTCGTTGTTAGAATTTTATTAGATAATGACTATCCTTTGCAATTTATTTTCTCAACAATGACTGAAAGAATAAAAACCTTGGCTAATAAAAAAAACAGCTTTAAATAAAGACACTCTTAGCAACAATGACAGTAATAGTAATAACAATGATCAATTAAAAACTTGGTTTACAATTCCGTTTAGATCATTGTCTGAAAAATTTAGAAACATCATCAAAGACACTGTATTCTTCTATAGCATGAATAAATTGAGTAACCTTATCAGAGCACAAAAAGATCCATTACCTGCGAGTTGTAAGAAGAACGTCGTCTTTAAAATTTCTTGTAAAGACTGTGATGCAACTTATGTCGGACAAACAGGGAGACAATTGAAAACGAGAATCTCTGAATATAGATCTCATATTAATAGAAACACAATCGGTAATTATAGATCATAGATTGCATCATAATCATGATTTCTGTTGGGAAGACATTAAAATATTGGATAATAAGCGGAATTAGAAATAGAATAAGAGATTGATATCAGAAATGATCAATATAAAACAACAGAATAATAGCAAAAATTTGAAAACAGAATTGCTAAATCAAGCGTATTTAAATTATTTTAATTCTTATAGTTTGTTTTTATTATTGATATCGAACTTGACTTTTAAGTGATCAGCGAGCTCTCACGAGTTGTATCATTTTACTATTTGACGATGTGGTCGACACGTACTGTATATTTATATAATTTGACTAAAAAAATCTTTAATTATTTGATATCTTTACTATCAAGACTTTGGATTAGCAGTTTACATTATGTACTTGCAGTTTCCATTATGGGTAAGTTTTTTTTGTATATTCATTCTCCCATGCTAAAATATTTACCATATTCAATTTTATTATTAAAGACTTTGTGATTTCTATCCAGCATGGGAGAATGTATTGTCGACAGAAAACTTAGTTTTGGCTTCTCTGCAGAGACTGCAAAGAATAGATTTACATCTTCCAATTTTGTATGCATAGATAACGAGCAATATTAATTATATAACTTTTTTGCGTATATTTTTCGCTGAAGAAGGTTAGAAAACTAATTGAAACGTATGAATTTATTATCGTTTTAACGATTATATTTATTCTACGGTCTCTTCAATAAATTTAATTTGAATATTGAGGAGATATTCTTGAACAATTTGTATACCTTGAACAGCGCTTATTCCCTCGAGCTTTTTTATTTCTGTTATTACTTTGAAGAAGAAAGTTTCTCCGGAAAGTGAAAAACTCGCAATAAATATAGAATGCGACTGTAACTTATTTATATTAACAATAAAATAACATTTAATAATATTCATAATTCAATCGTTGAGGATTATTCTACTCTTTCCGGCATAATGGCAAGTATTTTCATCTTTTATCGATTCTTCTTTTTTGTTCCATCCATTTTAGTGATTACATAACGCACTACTTCATCATCATTTTGATGATTTATTTTTATATTTTTTATTAGATAAAGGAATTGCTATTTATGATCCAGATGTCAGTAGTTGATTAACTCGACACTTGTCGACTTAATCGATTTGTGACTTGTATTCAATAAATCGACAATGATATACCTACGAAGCTCTTAAATATTCATTTCTGAAAGAATTATAGGAATTTTGCAATTTAGTAACTTATACATTAGTATCATTTAGAATTTTGAAAATTTGACTCCAAATAAGCACATCACGATTCGGAAATGGGCTCTAGATACTGAATAAAAGACAAAAAACAAAATCTGGATCTAGATGCTCTCCATGTCATTAGTTCCGGATAATGCAAAGAGAAAAGAAAAACAATTTGAAGTATAGATTTGAATTTTGAAAATTCAACTTCAAATTCGCATTCAGCAAAATACTCAGCAAATACCAGTTTCTAATTGTTTGCGGGAATCTATGCAATTTTTCTTTATGTCCGCCTTATATATCCGTTCTTTTGAATTTTGAAAATCTGATTTCAGATTTGTGTTCAGCAATCCGAAATACCCCCGAATACAAATTTTTAGGGAAATCTGTTGGATAAAAATATGTGCCGGAAAGGATTAATCCTTTCAGATCTGATTTTATTGAAACAATATTAAAAAAATTTTTTTTATTTTATTCAAAGGCGCTTTTATAAATAAAATTGAGAGAAAAAAATAATTGTGGCAACTATATTTTTGGCAACATTGGCAATTATAGTATCTATAACTAGTTTTATAGAGTAATAGCAACTAATCTAGTATTCAACACTGTAAAAATATAGTTGCTACAACTATTTTTCGTTATGCAATAATATTTGTATATTATTAATTGATTGAGCGAAATAGCACCTCAATTAAATTAAATACTTAGATCTCATAAAAATAAGACGTAACAATCATATTTTTTTATTTTAGAACACTTTAAACAAACACTTTTTAAATAAAGCACACTACACATGTATTCGCAGAATGATATTAACGCTATTTGTGTCATTCTGTTTTCATTGTTTATTACACATAAAACAAGGATAAAATGAGGTAACTTCAAAAAATACATTCAAAACATTTTCTCTAAAATCATTTAGCCACGAGCAGTATGCGGCGTTGTCACCAGAGGGATACAGTGGAGTTCATAAACCAATATAAATCCATTATTAAAAATTTGGGTAATTATTTACAATAGAGCCTTTTCCGAATTAAAAAAATTTTGTCTTGCATTCTTCTTGATAAAAATCTTTGTTGCGACTTTAACAGTGATACTCAACCGGGGTAGGTCAAAGAATACGTTACCTATCTTTTTTTTTAACTATTAATTTATGCCTATTTTACTGCATCATTATGTTCAACTTGTTATTGAGACTAAATCTTTATTTTATTAAATAAATGAGTATATAGTATTAAAAATAATGGAAACTGAATAGATTATAATGCCCTTATATATGCCCTTAGGGCAAGGTAATAACGTGTATTGAATATATTTATTATTCTCTGCTTTAATTAAACAAATTTTTTGCTTTGAAATAAAGAATTTATGTTTTTAAAGCAGAAAATTTGTGTTTTAAAACAGAGAATTTGTATTTTTAAAGTAAGGAATTTATGTTTTTAAGCAAAGATTTAATACATAAACACATATGCATGTACTATACTAATCGTATTTGGGATTTTTAAGGGCTTTCCTTTTAAGGGCTATATATATTTAAGGGCTATATATATTTATAATGTCCTCGGTAATGTCAGAAGATCCGAAAACTATACTGAAATAAATAGTTGAAAAAATAGGTATTATTTATAGCAATTTATAGATATATTATACATTTTTCGACCACCCTTGATTGATAAAGTAGCTAGGATAAAAAAATGATCGAATGTTTGTCACTCGCTCTGAATGGCTTTGGCGTCACGTTCTTCGCGATGACGTGCGTCGTAAAGACACGAATCTCCTGCGTTTCCACTCCTTGATTGAGTCACCAGTGTACATGATCTAAGAGAATCGATCTAAGTAAGAGTTATTATGTATTATTATTTCCATGTTTACATCACCATTGCTTTTAAATCGCTAAGAAACGTTTTATTTTATATCTTAATTTTTTGTCACATTAGCCTTATATTTTCTAGCTAAATTTTCTTGATTGGTCAACAGACACAATTAATTATCTTCAACGATTATCGCGGTTACATCCTAATGACAGATTATTATACATATAATTTAGATACGTTTATATACGTTTTTTCTCTTGTTCTACAATAATATTCATTCTGAAATGTTCTAAATAAATCATCAATATTCTATTTCATTTCCATGCGAAAATTTCACATCATGCTTTTACGTCACTATCTCCCTTGTATTTCATAAAAAATGAGTATCAGTTATTCATTTTTATCTTATTTTTTGATATAATACATGATAAAACTTCGAGATTTTCCGTAATATCAGTCATTTTTCATAGGAGATTTGGAGTTCAAAGAATTAAAAATAATTGTCATCAACACTTCGATCGATCTTTAATTTCATATCGCATATTTGAGATCATAATCCTTGTTTCATCAGAATTATTGGAGTGAATAAATATAATTCTCTCTTATTATTTTCTTGATAAACGAACATTTTTTAGAAAAACTTGTTTTATGTCAAAGTAATGAAAAAAATCGACAAAGACAAGCTATGAATGAGTAATGCAGACATTTTTCTGTTGTCTTTGAGAAAGCTGCAAGATGAGGCCCTACAAAATATTAGAAGACTAGGGATTGAGAGGATGAAGAAACTAAGAAGCAAAGAGGTAAAAAACTAGAAGCAAAGAGATAAAATTATAGGCAAAGAAGTACAATTAGAGGCAAAGAAAACGAATATGATGGAAGAAAGAAAAGAATAAGATTATTTTATTTATTTGAGAAAGAGGGAGAAGCGCGGGATAAAGCATGCTGATAAAGCGTCAAGAATGATAAAGCGAAAGGATAGAGAAAATACGCAATGAGAAAAGAAAGAGAAAGAGAAGGATGACGCGACGAGACTGCGATGTAGTGAGTGCAAAGGAAACGGAAACAGAGTATGTGAGCAAGAAATGCGTATGTGAGCGATGCACGGTAGCTTCTCATAGTGAAGACAGTTGTTGCCTCGCCGCAAAGCTGTACACATCGTGCCGAAAGAGAAATCCACCTAGACTCATCTTACGTGCGTGCTTTTTTTGCATTGCGTGTGCTACTTCTTTCGCGTTTAAATATCGATGATTTAAATATCGATTTAAGTAATGAGATCGTGTTAAAGAAAGTGTATGTCTTCTTCACTTGCTGTTTCCCATATGAGACCAGTGTTCTTGCAGTGCTCTACAATTTAATGTGAAAATCATATTCAGCGCGTTGGTGCCTTAGCTTGAAAAAATGAAAAGTTTCCTGAAAATCGGTGTCTCGAATCTCGAATAGATTTTTTATTGCATTCCAAGATAAAAATGCAAATTACTTATTTATGTGATGAATAATATGCGTAATTCTTTTTATAAAAGTGATATCCGTACTAGTGAATGATTCGAGAATCCAAATTCGAGAATCCAAATTTTTTATTATAATTATAATACAGAATGTTTCTCACGAATCAATTGTCAGAGGATGCCTTTTATTTAATAACATAAGTCGACAAATATTGTTCTCTTTGTTACTAGTGAATTGTAAAGAATGATAGAACGACATTTGTCTCGACTTGTGTCATTAGGCATCCATGGTTACTTCCGATAGATTGACAACAAAATTTTTAACAAAACTTTGTGGATTTCTAATAAAAAACTAATTTTGTAAGAAAAAATTTAAATTTATCATTTTTTAATAAAACATCGAAATCAATTTATCAGTTTCTTTCAGATGAAACCATATATTTGTCTCCATATATTTTTAGTTCATAAAAAGACAAATTCATTAATACATATTGTATATCATCGATATTATTTTGATTATTTGATTTCATGATAATTTAATTAATAAATATTTATAATATAATCCAAACTCTTGTCATCGAGGCTTAAAGCAGTGAAACTCAAACATAAACATACATGATCATATTAAAGACCGAAATAGTAATCGAAATACGCGTAAAAAAGAATTGAAACGTATGATAGTATGAAATATCTTTATTCAAGGTTGTTTCACATGCATTAAGCATATTTATTAAAGTAAATGTTCAAACTGTATACCACTTTCTGCAACGTACAAAAGTTTCATTCTTTTCATTAGATTATTATGCATAAATTTAACTAAACTGTAATGTTTTATATTTGCATCTGACTCCTTTAAGTATGATAGATTCATACATTATGTAAATGTTAATTGAATTACCTTAGGATCGAAAATAATTGAAATAATACATAATACTATATTGATGAATTTGTCTTTTTCTGTACTATAAGAATATAGAAAGAAAAATATATGGTTCCATGTACAAAAAATAATTTGCTTTCGATTTTTTAATTGAAAAATGAATAAAGTTCAAATTCTTCTTATACAATAAATTTTTTATTAGAAGCTCACAAATGTTAGAAACATTTTGTTGTCATCGAAAGTATCTAAAAAATCGCGACGATTTGAAGAACACTCTGTATAATTATAATCATAACTATAACTGGTTTTCTTCCACTTTCAATATATCGCAATTGATTACATCAGTAGTCAAAGCATACTCGGGTAAGGATCTGAGGCGACGTGTAAATTTCGACCGAATGTTGGCGAAAGAAACGCTAAAGAAAGTAATGGCGCTACGGAATATCTACGCAGAGTTAAAAGCGCGGTGTGTCAAGAGTCATGAGAGATTAGTGCAGCTCCAGGAGATTCTCGCTTCAAAAATAATCATAGTATTTTTACCATCACTTTATTCACTTCGCTGTCGCGAGCGAGCGCATCAAGTGGCGTTAATTTAGCACCGAGTATTCTCATAGCATGAAGCCATGTTAATTCAAAGAAAGATTGTCGATTTGATTGCTAGGAAAAAGACTGTTTTCAGACACGAATTCGATCATATTTTTGAGCTGGCACTCGCACTTTTATTCTTATGATGAACTACGTTGACTCGAAGTTTATCGACACTGCAAGCCACATAAATAATTTGAGCTCAGAGATGCAGAAATATTAATTACGTCTGCATTTCAATCGATGCGTTTACGATCGATACATATGAATCTCAAGGAACATCATCATTCATCTGCTTTGCATTGTGCGTGCGTGCACGAGAGTGTCCGGTAAGTTTTGACAAAGCGCTCGTTTATACTATACATAGATACAGCGGATTACACTAAATCGAAAAGTCATCTACCATTTTTTGCAATCCTTAACAAGATATTAATTACTAAAAATTGCCAAATATTGATCTTCAATAATTTTTTACTCAAATACTATCATTTTTTTTAGAAAAACTGCAGGATACAAAAATTGTTTATTTTATTCTCATAGAACTCTAATGCGGGGCCTATAATAGAAGTCGTAGCGATCGTAGAGTAGACAATTTACCAATCACAATCGAATGTGAGAAGAATAGTCGACTATGATTGATTAATTTTCTATGATTTAAGACTCTATGACCGCTATAACTTCTATTGTAGACTCCGCATAAGAATTTTTTATCAACTTTCTAGTACTGTATTTTCTTATATATTGGTAACTATTTTAACATGAGAAAATACAATATTAAAAAATTTTGAAAAAATTCTCAGACTTTACTTTTAAAAAAAAATAAACAATTTTTATCTCTTGCTGTTTTTTTTGTAAAGTTAATAGTATTTGAGTAAAAAATTATTGAAAACCAATTCAGCGAGTTTTAATAATTAATGTGTTGTTAACTATTTCGAAAATTGTAAAATGAGGACTTTTCGACTCAGTTAGTCCGTTGTATATATACATACACACACACACGCTTTGTCAAACTTAATGAACACCCTGTATATGTATATATACATATATGTAATGTATGTACAGGGTGAGTCTGATAAAACATTCACTACGTATTTTTCAAAAACGATAGAGATAAGAGAAAGACACCTATTATCAAAATTGCAGGATAAGTAGGGGCACATAGTTTGATGACCTTGAGTAATTTAAATGTTCCTGCACTTATGTTGATTTATATCCTGACAATAGTAGAATTTTCGAAAAGATACTCAAATGCAAAATTAAACTCATTGGGCACTCTCGATAGAGTAAAATATGCTTCTTTCCATTAAAAAAAAAAATTTTTTTTTATTGGTAGTATTGATTTTTAAATGAAACTCCCCATTTTTCATTGCATATGTGCGTATATGTGTGCGTACATACGTACGTATACATAGCGTTTCGTAAAGATCGGAACAATGCTTAAGAGGAGATTCCTAATATTATTTTAAGACGAAAATTCTAATACCAAAATATTATTAATATCATAATGTTCTCGAGATTATATTAGTCTTTTGAATTATAAGCATTTAAAGTTATTGAATTATACTGCCTAAAATTTATACGTTCAAAATGCTAAAAGTGAAAACTAACTATTGTTAATATTGATACCTCTTGTTAATATTGATACCTCTTAATAAATATTGATATACAATTATGTTATGCAAAGATATAATTACTATATATTTTTAATTATTGATATATATATTGATATATAATATATTGATATATAATTATTGATATATAATATATATATATTTATATATATATATATATATATATATATATATATATAGTAATTATATCTATATTATGTTAAAGAAAATATTTTCTTTCAACATATTAACATTAGGATTTTCGTTTTAAAATAATTCTAAGAATCTCCTCTTAAGCGTTCCTGTCTTTACGAGACTTCCTGTACATATCTACTGTATTACTTTATAATGGCAAATTATACATATTTTAATCAATATAATTTATCTTCAGTATTATTTATATGATACCGAGATATATACAAGTTGTTTTATATATTATATACAGGGTGTTTTGAAATTGTTTGCTAAACGCTCTTGTGTAGATATAACGGACTAAATTAAATCGAAAAGTCCTCTACCACACACACACACACACACACACACACACACACACACACACACACACACACACACACACACACACACACGCACGCACGCACGCACGCACGC
>Ga0157364_1002533_pt1 | contig 17080 bp, 6 predicted proteins | sample AttsexASBM2_FD_111476 | JGI IMG/M metagenome (GOLD analysis project Ga0157364, IMG submission 111476) | Fungus gardens microbial communities from leaf cutter ant in Ribeirão Preto, State of São Paulo, Brazil - Atta sexdens ASBM2 | ecosystem: Host-associated > Fungi > Mycelium > Unclassified ... | reverse complement strand
TTATGAATTAAAATTTAATTATTTTAATTAGATGTTTATTAAAATATAAAACTTTAATTTGCCAATAAAACAAAACAAACCAACGTTTCGATCCCTGCTGGATCATTTCCAAGGTAAACAAAAATAACATTGGAAAAATTACATAGATAAGATATATAAAAATTAAAATTCGCTCTCGATCGCAATATCAATTATCCATCTCGCTCAATATAAAATAAATGTTATAAGGATGTTGTAATCGATAACCATTCCTCTGGATTGTATATATAGATTATCTTTTAATACTTCTCGCGCGACAGCTTCAGATAGCCTTTCCACTGTTCTTTTGTCGGTAGAGAAAACGTATGTCCTTTTACACCCTTCATTGGCTCAGCCACAGAACGAATACTGGTCGGGAGTTTTTCGCGAATATACGCAGGCCATGGTCCCCTTTTAATCGGGACGATGTCACGCCGATTAGTCTATAATAGCTTACTATGCTATTCTCACAATTTTCTCATTATTTCTCGGATAAATAATGATTGTTTTCGTTGAGGTTTTCGTACTTCTTAGGTTCTTTTCGAAAAGGTTAGGTTAGGTTACATCGCGAAGAAAAAAATTTAGTTTATTTATTGGTATTTTTTTTATATTAAAATTACAGAAGGATTGATTAGATTACGATGCAACGCAGTAATTAGTGCATGATTTACAATTAATAAAAATATTCTTGTACACGTTTTACAGTACACTGACTTTTGCCTTCTTGAAAAAACGTTCCACTCACTAATTATTGGTTATTATGACAAATATTGCCGAAGCTTTGATAATGAATTGTGAGGACGCCTGCAAAAGATCTGGGATGGGAGTTAAATCCTGGTTGAAATAATATTTTTTGCAATAAATTTATCGTCGTTTTTAAGATTTTTAGTAACATCAAATTATTAATATGCTCATAAGATGTTATTAGCATCAAAATTATTAAATTACTTCCCAATTTAATATGATATTATTATTCTAGTTCTGTTCATTGTGTTTCAAGATGCAAAAGTTTCGGTGCGCTGTTTGCAATTGAATATATATACAAATTCACATTAATACTTAAGCATTAAGATCCGCTTTGAAAAATAATAGGATTATTTCTCTCAGATGAATAAAAACATTTTCTTTTTATATTACTTTATTATATGAATGTTTTGACTTAACTTTTGAAATATCTTTAGCGATAATAAATTGTTAAGCGAAAACAAAGAAAAATGGAATCATTTTTTATAAGATTGCCAAAACTAAATGTTGTAATATTCTATTGTCAAGACGGGGGCAAAAGTTCATTGTCTCCAAATTCTAAGAAATAAACAATGAATTCTAAAAGAATATGATATTTAAAAGACAGTGTGAGAAATAACTTATTCCTTCATATCGGAGAAATATCAAATCAAATTCAATAATAAAAACAGTACAAAAAAGTCTAGAAGTTCAAACACAAGAGCGAATAGTATTGTAAAATATAAAATTAGAAACGTTCGTAAGAATATATTCGTCAAGAATATATTAAAATTTATAAAGATAAATACATATATCTAAAAATAATAATGATTAATATGATAATATTTAGGCTCTAGTGAATAAAATCATCCGAGTAATGCCAAGAGCGAATGTATGTTATTAATGTGTATATATATTTATTCAAATATACATTAGATTAATTACGCAAACATTTCGATCCCTCGTTTAGAATCATCTTCAGTGCTATTCTAAGTAACGCTTTCGTTGCGAATATCAAAATATAAAATTAAACATAGTGTTATAATTAAGTCAAGTTATAGTACATGATATGTACCATAAAGCTTTCAGGGGAAAATATTTAAATTATTATTCACACTATTGTGCCAAAAAGTAGGAATAATTTTTAACGTCAGTGTATAAGAGTCCTTTTGACTCATCCCAGGTTTCAAAATAAGAATTTTGACATGATTATAAGAATTCTTTTAAACAATATCCATTAGATTTTTTCTACAATCAAAAAGAGATTTCACAAGAAATTTGAGATACTAAATAAAATAACAGATTTTACAAAAGTAACTTTTATAAAATATGACAAAAAAAAGAAAAGACATATTTAATATTATCTTTTATCTCAGGCATCTAAAAAATAAGGAAACTTTTTTTAGGAACAAATAAAACAATATGCATTCGGAAATTAATAAGTTGAATAAATACATTAGTATGTATGTTCATTAAATTTAATCATGGAATCCATCCATGAGTCATAAAGGAAAGTTTAAATTTAAACTTTCTTTAGAAATTCATGGTAGATAGCACAATTAAATTTAACAAAAATACATGCTGTCTCAAGTTACCTACACTATCCCAAATCACTTACATTTGCGGGAACAATCATTGAGATGAAATGCATACGTAACATTTATGCAATGCAAAATTTGTCATTATGACATCACAAATGAGTAAAATTGTTATTTATTTGTTGCTTCTTTGATATTTTATAATGTAAAATAATAAATAAATAATAGCCGACTAGCCTGGTGTATACATGGCACATTAAGAATTAAAAAATAATAATAAGATCGATATCGACTCGATTTTTTTTATTTGAAGAAGTTTTTTGGTTATTTCTTGCTATTAGAATTAAAAAAATAATTTATATTGTTTTACAACTCTTTATTTAAATGAAAGAAACATATTTTTATATGTAATAAAAAATTGTTTTAAATGAAAACTATTTTTTTATGTAATAAAAAAATTACGGCTAAACGAAAAAAATAATTTTTTTATTTACTTTTATTTTTCCGGTTCCATTTATTATTTACTGTTTCGCATACCTATATTCTTGTTTTATTAATTATACTTTAATTGAAATCGCATCGCCACCAAGATTTGAACCTACGATTTCTAGAATGATAGCCTAATACACGTTAAACTAATCGCATGTTTGTGATCAAATCATTACCAATGTTACTTATACCTTCTATTGTAACCATTCTTAATTTCATGCTTCTTCTGATAGTTTATTTGAGGAGATTACATGGAAATAAAATAATACGCTGGTATTTATTCACTTACTACTAGTTAGGAAATAATAATAAAAAGCGATCGTCCTCAGTCTCGAGAAATCGTCTGACCATGGTGGGCGTATTTTGTCTCGTTGCGATCTTCTTCTTCTTCTTCTTAATGGCTCCCGCCTCCCGAAATAATAACGGAGATCGATTCGGCCAGATCACGTCCTAATGAGATATACAAAAACAAAACAAAAAATGATGCAATACCCGCGAAAATGGCGAAGCCCACACGAACACCAGGCGCCTGCGTCTACGGCGTCTCGCCACACGGACGCGCGTCAGGACATTCAAAATCAGAAGACAGCTGCGAGAGCAATACTCAGTCAAAGTTGGCAACACTTTCAAAAATAAACTTCAAAAACGTAACACCCGAGCCGAAACGCGTCCGCCACAGTCGAATTTCTTCGGAACTTTCGCTGCGATCTGAATGTTGCATGTTTTATTTTTAGCATAAGTGGCCGGCTTTGATTGCACTATTTGTGTTCTAGTGTTTTCCTTCTGCAGTCTATTCCATCCTTGTTGCCGTCGAATGTTCTCGGCAGCGGCATATAATACTTGTCAGTACCAGGCTGATAGATTTTCTAACCTGAATAGTCGTAAGATTAATATCTCAGGTTCGCAGGGCAGAGTGACACTTTTTTCTGTTAGATTCTTTCGTTTTACGAAAAACACGTCGAATTTAATTGTATTGTTTTTTCGCGTAAAAAAGGTGAAGGTTTGACAAGAAAAAAGGATAATATTATAATTCAGTTTAACATCTCAAAAATCAATAAAATTAGGCTTATTTGATGAGGTTTTTCATAAAACGAAGAAATCTGGCAGAAGGAAGCATCACTCTGTCCGCAAGCCTAAGATATTGATCGTTAAAGTTTACGACTATTCAGGTTAGAAAATCTGTCACAGCCACAAAATACTACGATGCGAACAAGCACTGCGCCTCATTTTCATGTGAGGCGCGAGCCTAGGCTGTGTTAAACTGTAATACCTTTAATAAATTTTACTGCGAATGCTAATTCATTTCCATATCAAGCGCAAAACTAAGCCTCTTATGGACCATGTCAGATTTTTTTAAGTGATTATGGTGAGGCAAAGAAGTGACAAAGTATCGTGACACTGACCAGTATTGTGACACTGATGAGGAAATTCTACCAGGGATCCACTTTTGGCTTTAATCGTTATCGCGAGTTTTTGTATTAACGTAAATCCAGATATGGTGAACGCTAAAATCACGTTATTCTTTTTTTAAATAATTATAAAGAAGAAGATAAACTATTTGGATAAACGGTATTGCAAAAACTCCCTCTTGTTGATGCCTTTTTGATCCACAATTTAAATCTTTGCGCACTCTATCCTTGTTAAATACTTATTCTTTATATTTTTATATCTATAAAGGAAAAATCGACTCGACAATCGTATATATTATTATCTATAATTTTATTTACAGTTACTTCAGCACATTAACTTTCTAATATGATGCCTGAGTGGTCAAATTATTATTAAAAATTGCTTGTCAATTTAATGTAATTTGTGATATTACAGTAGTTTAATTGCGTATATAAGTCCGGAAAATCAATTCGGTGCGCAATTCGAACGACTATGAATATGGTATATGCATATATATATATATGTAATTCACATTGAATTATTTAAGCTTTAAAGATCCAGCTTCGACCGTTATTTTATAGGTTATAAATAATTTAATTTCTAGTATTGATTGTGTTTTCATATATACGGTCTAAAATAAAGATTCTTAAAACTGTTTAGTATTATCTAACTGCATAAAAATAATTAACTGTTCGCATAATAGAAGCAAACTACATAGAACCTAACCTATCTTTTAGATAAACTTTATTTGCTAGCTTCTGATTATTTTGATTATTTGTTATATTGGCGAATGACGAATAATGAGAAATAATTTGCAATAGTATTTACTCGATCGACCGTTTTCTTATCAATTTATCACATTTATTGTCCCTTGATTTGTTTGTATAACAAGTCACTTCTCTCAATGCAAAAAAAAATGTAATGAAATATGTTTAAATACTGTGAAAAAGTATAATTTAAGAAATTATGTTACATCGTAGACGTAATTTTATAACAAAGTACAATCTCATAATTTTAGTGTATAACTATACATTACAGATTACAATGTACATTCTTGCAGATGTAACTAAAACATAATTTACATCTTTTTCCATTATCTCTGGTGAAAAATTTTTCTTATAATCTTTATGCGAACATTTTTCAGAAATTCTCAAAAATATTCGGAAAGGTTACATCTCTCAGAATTTTTCATACATATGAATTCTGAAATATTTTGAGATTTCTCTTCCCATAATTTGTAAATATTTTTATATGTTTTTAGATTTTATAAAATTTCATCAAAAATTATGCTTATAAAAAATCTTATTTAGAAATCTTATAATATTTCATAATTAACACGTATGGGAAATTCTGAGAAAAGATGTAGATTTTTTGAGAAGTATTCCAATTCGTTTAAAAAATGTGAGAAAGTTATAACATTATATGCAATAAAAATTCTGAAAAATTATATAGAAATTTTGAAAAATTATGTGAAAAATTCTGAGAAAAATATTCACCAGGGATAACTTAGTGATGTAAATGTATTAGTTATGGTATGTCTCATTTATAGAAGGAAAAAATGGTACACGGATGTATGACTTAATTACTTATGTAATAAATGTAAATACATAATTATATTATGTACTAAGTATATAACAAAAACATGTAACAAAATTATCATATTTATATCAGGTTATCAGGAAATACACTAATGTTTCGGTGCTAAGACAAAGCGTAGCGCGAAACACTACCATGGCTCTTTTACACGAGCCGGCGAATTGCGAGGGACCGAGATTATCATATCTCAATAAGGACCGGTCATGTTCAATGTACACTTAATCGATAGCATACGCTCTGATCGTATAGAACGCTTTTATTTTTTCTCTACTTACCCAACGATTAGATATTGCGACACAAAATCTGAATCTGAAACTTTTAATGTAAGATACGTCGTTGTCGTCATCGTTGCCACTACGGAGTGGAGGAAATGTTCTTTTGGAATTTTTGCACAAGAGGTAAATATAGCCGTTAGCAATATGGTCAGCGAGCGTTGCGAGTGTGTGACGATTCTGCACATTTTACATATTCTGTACTCTGCAGAGATTATAAGTTTACAGTCACGCGATCGTAAAGGAGTTGAACAAGTGCAATTGTGGCTAAAGTTATATATAATATCTTGGTTACCTCAAATTACTAGATAAAAATACTTTTAGTCGATGCGTTTTCACGTAAAAATAATTTTTAAGAAAGATAAAAAAGACGTGCTAAAAAATATGCTTCTCGAATAAAATTTAAGTGTTCAATTTAATTAATAGTAGTTTCAATTTTTCTTTAAGGATATTCTTATTGAAGGTTTTCTTATTCCAATCCAAGTAATGGATTGGAACTTTAATTCTCTGTCTAAAATTATTACTTCTCAAAAAAATTAATGTATCAAATGAAAAATTAAAACACAGATGCTACACTCTTAACAAATTAAATTCAATCATATTAAAAAGTAAAATACAAGTGGTACTGTCTTTTGTTATTTACTTAACTCTAATATGTATCATTCGTATAAAAGATTTGATATAAAAAAAAATTGGCGCCAAGTTAAATTCTTCAAAATTTTATGTATTATTCGTAAAAAAGCTTTGATATCAACAAATGCTAATTTAAATTTTATGTAATTTAGATACTACATTAAATAAATAATATTAATTTTAATGATATGTATTATTTCTATAAAAGATTTGATATCAACAACTGGCACCAAGTTAAATCTCATACCAAATTAAATAAAGAATATAATCCGTAATTGCGTTACCTTGTTCATTCAAGTATTATTACAAAAAATTAAAGAAGTAAACACTTATAAATTCCTATGAAGCGAAAAGGTTGATAAGTTGTTGATAATAGGAATGGAAAAGTTTCTAATTCCCGTTTGGATCTTGATCGGAAATTTTTTTATATTGCGTTCAGTATTTTTGATAAATATGATTCAAATATGATTTCTTTCTTATTAGTAAAGGGCAACTAAAAATTCTCACCCAGCTATTTAAGATATTGTACTTTAATGGGAATTTATGAAGAAGATAAGTTTATTATCTAAAAAAAATCCTACTGAATAATGATTTAGTATCCATTAGAATTTATTTTTAAATATTTCTCAGAGACTCAAATATCATATAAATAATAAAGACATCACAAAGAAGAGAAAAACTGTAGATACTAATAAAAAATTGCTTTGGTTTATTATTCCGTACGTCAATAAAATATCTGATAAATTTAAGAAAATGATCAATGGCATAGTATCAAAAATTGCGTTTTACAATGTTAAACTGTGAGGTTTGATTAAAATTCACAAAGATTTGTTATCAATCAGTTTACAAAGTAATGTGGTATATAGGATTGCTTGCAAAAATGATGAAGCCTCGTATGTGGGGCAAACAAGCAGACAGATCGAGACAAGAATATCTGAACATCGCAATCATATCGCTATAGAAAAACATCAGTTAACTCAGTGATCACAGATCATAGATCACAGATCATTATAACACGATTATGAATGGAATTTGATTGAGATAATGTGCAGATACTGGACAGAGAAAGAAATTTCAATAAAAGATTGACTTCCAAATAATGTTACACATTAAAACACAGAAAATGAACCTTAATGTACAAATGCACTGATACACAATTTCTTGATCATGTTTATACTTTGATTTTCAAAACTATCTAATACAAATTTGTTTATGACTAAAAACATAACATTCCTTCTTGTTAGTTATGTATCAGTGATGATACATAGAATTATTATTTTTTAGTAACCAACACGTCAATCACTCTCGTGAAATGAGAAGCATTGCGTATAACTGACACAATTATTCATAATTTTAATATTTGGCGTAGAACGCTAATTTCATAATGTGTACAATTTCATAATGTGTTCGGTTGGTGACAACCGAATATGATTGTACAATCTGTTTACAATTTGGTGAGTGATTATCCGTGCTCGTTTCTGCATATACGAAGTTACTTTATACTGTTATTGTTTAATTCGTAATATTATCCTAATCTATTTTATGAAGTTTTGTTTTATTAGATTATAATAACAATAACTAACCATGATGAAACATAAGGAAACATCGCAGTAAGGCGGATGGTCAGCACCAAGATTGCAGGATAGGTTAATATTTAATTAATGTATTTTGTTGAGAATAATGTAAATCAAGTCGAAACGCTTACGAAAGTAAATAGATGTCAAAATCGAAGAGATAATATATATTGAATGTCTACTACTATATTAGCGCACTAACTACCGCGTAGACACCTACTTCCCTAAATATTTTGTACTTTAATTTGTTAAATTATTTCCCATGTAATTTTTATTCTTACAGCAGAGAATTTATTTTGATCAGATATTTGTTTGCTTTAAAAATACAAATTATCTGCTTTAAAACACAAATTCTCTGCTTTAAAAATAAATTTTCTACTGTAAAAATAAAAATTACATAGAAAATAATTTATGTTTTTATAAAAAGACATCAAATCCAACATACATTGTCTGCTAAGAGTATTTTCCTATTAACGTTTCATACTTTTATATACTTCTTTCTTCAAATCATATAAAGTTATTTCGAATGAAAGAACGAAAGAAAAGAATGGCTTCCTTATATACATGATGAGAATGTTGAGATTTGGATGAATATTGTATCAGTAATCGAGCAATTATTAAATAATGGGATTGGTTAATGTTAATATCTGGATTTGTTAATGATATCGCGTTACTAAATGTGTAAGTTATGTTGGATTGATACAATATGATTTAATACATCAATTAAATTATGAGATTGCCAATTAAAAAATCAAAGTTAGATTGGAATAATATATCAATATATATATCAATATATATTTTAAATACAATTATCTCAGAACTATGATTGTATGCCAATTATTTTCGTATTTGTAATTCAATTAATCTGAGATGATAATTTTCCTCGAAATTAAATTAGATATAAAAAACTTATTACGAAAAATATTATCTAGGTCGAGAACCGAATTCGGATTTCATGTATCATATTAACGTCTCAGAAACTAGTGCGCGTTTCTCACAGATAAAATACTTTTAAGAGTAAGCTCTTTACAAATTTTAATATAATTTTGGGAGGATTTACTAATCTCAGAGTGTTGCAAGTATCTTAGATTGTTGCAAGTTCGAACATAATAATTTTACACATATAATCAAAGTTTTGAAATAAATATATATAAAAATAATAATTGTTAGATTGAACGAACTTAGATTGAATGAACTGTAAAATTCAATCCTAATTATGCCCTTTGTCTTGTCCAGGTGGAAACTATGTAGTCGTGCTCCTGCACGCGTTATAATAATAGTCTTTAAATATCGTCAAAAGATGTATCTTCACGCGCCACATGCGCTGCTTCGTAGACTACTTCGCGCCTCTTGTGCGCCTACGCGCAGCGTGCGCACTACGGTCTTATAAGTTCCAAGCTCTCGGCAAATCGCTGATTTGTGAGACGGTAAAGAAAAAGGAAATTAAAAAGAAGTGAGGAGTCCATTCGGACGAGACAAAATGCATAATTAGGATCGAACTTCATAGGTAAGTTCGTTTAATCTAACAATTATGCCCATATATGTTTCATCCGGATGAAAATTATGTATCTGTTTAGACCCGTGATTTGCTATGGAAGAGACTGACTGAGAAGACGGCTAGGAGTAAAAAAAAATGTGCTAATAAAGAGATTATACAAAATTATATTAAAATTATACAAAACAATCTTCTACAGAAGATTCAAAAAGGGGTTCTCTGGCACTTACAAGGAGTGTCTTAAAAATTTAAATGGAGAGTAGAGGAAGATCTGAAGGGAGCGAGGATCAGTTGACTTCACGTGTTTCTTTTCTTATCTTATGCTTTTAGCTTTTCTTTTTTTTTCTTTGAATAGTGAATCGAGCCATGTTTCTTATGCGTTGGACGCGGATATGTCTAGAGAAGGAGAATTGCATTATCAAAATTCTCTGAGTTCAGAATGTCTATTGTAAAACTCGGCGAACATCTAGTATTCGCCAATCTAATCTGCGACACGTTCGATCAGATCTAACAAAACGCCTTTTTCTACAACGCGTGAAGTCAAGGCATGACGAGTACTGTAAATTGTAAACACCGTGATGTCAACGCAGCATTCCTTGCTTTGCTTTATCCAATGGCCTTTATGGAGTATAGTGAAAGAGATAAACAAAGAGTCGCAGGAGAGAGGTCATAATTATATAATTCTCTGGTCATACTTAAGTAATGCTCTATGAAACAGTGATACACAAATTTTCGTAATTATTGACCGAGAAAAAGAGTTGTTTGCGCCTCGGCGCCTCGGCGCCATTTTGATTCCGATTCGGGATACGGATTATGAGCTTCTCGTTAAGAAATATCTGGGATATCTTAATGGCCCTAAAGAGTTCAAGGTCCGTTTCAAGGGCTAAGAAAGCTTTTTTGGACGACTCTGAGAGAGGGGGGGAAGGGGGGAGGGAGAGAGAGAGAGAGACGTACGAATAGATAGAGGCCAACCGAGATATTACTGGAGCTGGCTCCCACACATATTCGTATTTCGGTCAGTGAAACTTGACAATCGCCACTTCTTTGCAGAGTCGTTTGATTAATGGATGATTCCCAATCTTATAATGAAATTAGTGAGATAGCTTATCTTATGCTCGAGTAAGAGGAAGTCTTGAGCATTTCTTGGGCTAGAAACTCCAACATTTGAGGAGCTGAGAATAAAGCGATGTCGTGGGGTCAGTAAAAGATCCACCAAGAACGTAGGGCGTGGATATACTACTGTCCGTCGCTAAGAAGGCTAAAATCTGCTAAGAAGGCTAAAATGACTGGAATTGCTGCTGGTGATGACACTAGATAGGATGCAAACTTCCTTGATACACTCGCGAGTGTATATCTTAGGGAGAGATCTTCTAGGTCTTCTAGGCCGATGATGATTCTTAAAAGGAGATGAAAGAAGAGAGTGGGAAGAGGGAAAAGTTAACGGTTGTGACCAAAAGAGATGACAGAATAACGGAAACCAGGACTGAGACGGCCATCAGGACACCACTAATATGCCCATTGCCCCGTCGTCCATTATCTTCCTTAGAACTCGCAATAACAGGATGAACGCGTAGAAAAACAGCCCCTCCCATGCGAGAATAAACGCGTCCACCGCAATTGAGCCTGAATCTGGAGCCAAGATACGTAGGATTTGCATTTGTTATTAATCACTGATAAATAGGTTTATCTCTCTAAGATCTCTCTAGATCTAATAGATCTATCTAAAATAATCACGCAGATCTGCTCCGAAGCATTTAGTTATTAAAGGCTGCCTTAAACTCGAGCGCGTTTATGTGGAGTGACTTATCGGAGTCAGGCCACCAATCATGAGTGCGTAACTCTCTCTAGGAGATGCTCTAACCACTACCGTTTAGAGAGACATTAGAAAAAAATTTCTCGAACAAACTTACTCAATCTAATCATGTTGGATTGGGAAGGAGAAGAAAAAACTTTGCTCCATCATCTGAAGTCCTCCTTGAGGTATGAAGAGATCCTCCATTATTGCCGCGTAATTGTCGTCATTTTCCAAGAAGGCTAAGAATTTTTCCTTTTTAAATCACTTGATGTAGAGAAGTGTACAATGTACTGTAGCTGGGCATATAGAGACGAACGATCCAATGAAACTCGTAAATTCGTTTATGGAACAGTTAGACCGGCGAGCTAAAGTAGATGTCGGGCAACAGAGGTTCTTCCGACAGTGGAGAGGTTGCGATAGATTGCTTGGTAGAATTGAAAATGAAATTTAGATATAGGTTGGACGACGGATCCAAAGAGAATTTTGAGAAATTGGTCATGAAGCATAACGCCTGAAGAAGATTCAAAGATGCTGCGATGTTGGCCTGGCAATTTTCGCTGGAGAAAACTAGGACCACGAAATTATTTAGATATATGACTGATTGGAAGCCTTTTTTGCGCAAATACTGCCGGTGAAGAATGTTCGTAAAAATATAGGGGGTCTAAGACGAGGTTTTGTGGAAAAATGAATGATAATGCGATAAATTTATAAAGTGTGTCGCGCCATCGAAACATAGAAATTTTCTATGGTCTTCGGCAATTGAAACGGAAAAGTAGGCGTCCACCAAGTCAAAGGTGATCATTTGTAATCTCGGGAGCATTAGACGAATAACTGTATGCCAATCCTTTAATTTGAAGTGCGTTAGCTTTATATGTATGTTTAGGTGTTGCAAATTTGAAATAAAGCATTTATTTCCTGAGGATTTTTCTGTAAGAAAAAAAGGTGATAGGAAATGATCTAACCGAGAGACTCTGGGGACGATGACTTTCTTGGCCTACAAGCGCTTCACTGTCTCGTTGCACAGTGTAACTTCTGTCCGGGAGATAGAGATTGCCTTCGATGGGGCTTTGGAGGCGAAAGGGATAGCCTTGCACCTCTAACTGGATCTCTGCCCATTGATGAAAAAATAAACTTAGTCGAGCAGTTCTTATGGAATTTAGTGGCTGACGTCAACTCCTGGATCGAGAGCACTGGGATCGACTTCTGTAGCGAGAACCTCCTATCCAGCGGCGGACAGAAGCCCTGCGGTTTCTCGAAGCCAATGATTTGGTCCTCTGGTGATGGCTTCGCTGCTGAGTTGGTAGGCGAATCGGTTGCTGGGTTTTCTTACCTGTCTGCGGAGCCAATCGAGATACATCACAACTTGTCTTTTGGCAGGCTTGCGCCTTTAGAGTTTTGGTCAAATTTTGGCCGAAGAGAAATTCGTCTGTGGGCGCTGAGTGTTTTTGCTAATGATATTGAGTAAGGATTTGATAAAGGTTTTCCTGGCGAGAGAAAAATAATTATGGTCCAAAAATAGATGGACTCCCTCCACAAAATATGTCAGAGCTGATTTTGCCTCCTCAAGGTTTTGAGAAATTTCGAATTTTAGTAGTAAAGAAATGTCGAACTGAAGGCGTTGAGGCAGGCCCTTATCTGTCTCTGCGACAGAGACTGGTACTCATCGCGTTTGACAGCTGAAAAGGTTATTGCTGTCGCTCCTTGTTGAGCTTTGGTAGAATTAGGACCTGCAGATCGTTCTCTCGTATTTTGATAAAACTCATCCGGAGTCTTCGTTTAAGCCATTTTGCGATTCTGAGCATATTGAGTTTAATACCGGGTTCTGGAGTTAGAGTTGCGATTTATGAGTCAGAAATTTTTGTGACCGGCGGCTCCGCAAAACAAAATATTTCGGTTAACTGGAAGCTCCTCGTTGCTGCTGCCCCGGGAGGACCCTGGTATAAATCAAAGGCAGAGAATGTGAATAAGTAAGGGGGGAAGAGATCGTCGGTTATGTTTCTTCTTTGCCAGATATAACTTAAGTAACTGGGTCGACAAAGGAACATACCTGTTCAACGCCCGATCGGCTTGAGCAACGGTCGGTTCTTCCGTAGATAAGAGGGGATGATGCGGCGGCCGCCGCTGAATTCCCTCTGTCGGTGAGGTTCGCTCAATCGGCACCATAACTTCGCAGAATTAAGATCGGGCTTGGTCGTAGTCATGCAAGATGAGAAGATCCCGAAATTAGTCGAAAAGTCTCATTAAACTCTCCCTAGACAGCGAACTAATGAGTCCCTCGATGACCACCATTCAATTGAAGAAGCATGCGGGAAGCATACGAGCTTTCTCTCCACGATTTATTTCGCGAATGTTTTCGTGAGCGCTCGCCTGAGTAGTATCTCTCCGTGATAGTAAGAGTGATATTCTGAGAATACTGACCTTTCCCTGTGTCTCTCACATTTTTTCTTATTTTTCGTCATGTTGCTAATAATTTTGGAAAATGCACAAGCTTGTTGTCAACGCTAGCGAACAAAATACAATGAGACCGTAGCACGCCGCGTGTAGACGCGTAGGGTTACTAAGTAATTCCAACACTACAAAGCAGCGCATGTGGCGTGTACATTTTCGCTTTTGACGATTTAAAAGGTATTGTCATAACGCGTACAGGAGCACGATAGTTTACATAATTTCCATCCGAACAAGATATATATGGGCATAATTATTTTAAATATTTAACTTCAGCAGTAATTGAAGTTCTCATATTTAGTTGATTTATTTGTAAAAGATCTTGTTTCAAATATTTCGAATAGAAGTGATTCATTACGTATCTTTTTATTCCAATAACAGTTTTAATATTCTCTATTAAAAATTATTACTCCTCGAAATAAATTATTGTACCAAATTAAAAATTAAAACCTAAATGATACAGTCTTAACCAAAATATATACTAAAAGTAAAACCTAAGTGATAATATTTTTATTAGTTAACTCTAATGATGTATATCTCATTCGTATAAAAGATTTGATATTATAACAATTGACGCCAAGTTAAATTCCACAAAATTTTATGTATTATTCCTATAATATAAAAGATTACCTTTTTAAAAATGGTAGAAAAAAACGTTAAGAAAATATGTGCTTCTCGAACAGAACCTAAGTGATACGTTATTTTTTTATTTTTTTCAAAGATATTTTTCTTGAAGGTCCTAACTAACCAAATTAAATTCTATCAAATTAAAAAGTAAAACTTAAGTATTATCTTTGTTATTTACTTAACTCTAATTGTATTGTTCGTAAAAAAGATTTGATATCAAGTTAAATCCCAAGTCAAATTAAATAAATGATAATAACTCTAATGATATTATTCGTATAATATAATAGATTTTATATCAACAGCTAGCGCCAAGTTAAATCTCATACCAACCATATCAAATAAAAAATATAATTCAAGTGGTATTATCTTTAACTTTTGTACAATGAAACTTAAGTATATCTTTGTATCAGGTATGTAAATATGAAATCGGAATTTACCATTAGATGGTCATAGCTGTCAATGTTACTTTCGCATGCGGCTTACTCACCAGACTTGGCTCCGTCCGATTACCACTTATTTGCATCGATGGGACATGCACTTGCTCAGCAGCTCAGCTTCACTTCTTACGATGTACGAAAATGGCTAGATGACTGGTTTGGCTCAAAAGAGCAACAATTTTTTTGGCGTGGCATCCACAAATTGTCTACTACTTTGGTTGGAAAGAAAAATGTCTTTGAATGAATTACAATATAAAAATTTCATATAAGAAGAATAAGGTATTTCTCTAAGAAATTGAATTTCTACAGATTTTTTTGGGATATTATGTTTAAAATAATTTTATCTATATGTGGTTAAAATTTGAAAAAGTTTAAAATTTGACTCTAGCAGTGCCAAAATCGAGTTATTCATCTTCAAAGTTTCAGCTTTTAACAAGTAAACTTCTGTACCAACCTTGCCGAAGTAATGTTTTTAATACTTTACGGCGAAAATCTTCTACAAATTAAAAAAAAAATAAATATGTAATGTAGAAATATTATAAGAACCTTATAAAACAAAAATGAGGAGGTTTACGAAACGGTACCGTTTCTGAATTTGAGTAATTTAAATTTGTAAATTTGATGGAATTCTCCTTCTCGCTGCCGAGCAGCAAGACAAGGATATGCTGTTGCCATATTTCAACTGTCTTCAGTGCAGACAATTCGTGCATACAGATACGACATTTATGCGTGTGTGTGTACGCTCGCCTCAAAAATTTCTTTCTTCATAGAGCACATGCGGAGAAGCATATTCGTAGGTTGTACGCGATTAACTTTCTAGCGCGATTGTAGCCGAAAAAAGTTAAAGATAGTATTTGGATCATATTCTTTATTTGATATGGTTGATATGGGATTTAATTGGCGCCAGTTGTTGATTCCAAATCTTTTATACGAATAATATCATTAGAATTAATATTGTTTATTTAATTTGGTATAGAATTTAACTTGTTTACGCCATAAAGCAGTCTTATTATTATAAAACAGAGACATTTGAATAATAAAAACATTATATAACAGTGCCAAGTCATGTTTGTTGGGTCATTTAATTTACAATATAAATTTTTTTATTTATAGATGTCTAATTTTATATTTTACTATTCACATATATGCAATTGTTTTAATATATAGATCTTTTTGCTTTTATTATTAAATTGTATTAAAATATATAAATTCACACACACACATACACACACACACACACACACACGCGCGCGCGCGCGCGCGCGCACATACAAGAAATATTAGCACGAAGAATCGCTTTATTCGAATATGATAGTTTTCACTTATATGTATCTCATTATTAAATTTGATTTAATCTAACATATAGGATGAGCCACTTTTTATTTTCGAACTATTATTTTTTTTGTCCAGGGAATGGAAGTAACTTACTTATTACTTGTAACGAAGTTAAAGTTATTTTTTTTGTAATTTTACTGGTAACTGTGTTACTTTTTTTTGGTAATGGTAATATAATTATATTTTTTTAATAACAAATTTTACAGTTACTGTTATCGTTACTTTGCACATAATTGAACATAAGTCACTCATAGTGCTTGAGACTAGTGCTAGAAAGCCCTTAGACATCCGTCCAATGATTTATCATCAAGTTTAAAAAATTAACGGAAAAATAACGAAAAGTTACTTTCTCAAATAATGGCAACTATAACGAGTTACTTTTAAAAAAACGGTAATAGTAATTCATTACTTTTCCTACTTGATAATGAGTAATTGTAACTTATTACTTTTAAAAAGTAACTTTCCAATCACTGGTAAAATCCATCTTTTAGATTTCGGATTTTCTTCTTAGAATTCGGAAACAATGTTTTTTTCTCGACAATGGAATATCACAACTTTTAATTTTGGTAACTTAATATTAAGAGTGTTTCCATCTCATCCTGTCTGTTAATATTTAACCATATTTAACATCACTAAAAATGATTTGAAATGAAGCTGAAAGTTTAAATAGAATAATATAAATTAAATATATTAGGTGTACAACTTTGCATCCGC
>Ga0157364_1002532_pt1 | contig 17083 bp, 11 predicted proteins | sample AttsexASBM2_FD_111476 | JGI IMG/M metagenome (GOLD analysis project Ga0157364, IMG submission 111476) | Fungus gardens microbial communities from leaf cutter ant in Ribeirão Preto, State of São Paulo, Brazil - Atta sexdens ASBM2 | ecosystem: Host-associated > Fungi > Mycelium > Unclassified ... | reverse complement strand
ATATATATATACGTAAAAATATGATGAAACTGTAGAACTTTTTTAAGTCACGAAATCAATCTTTTCTTATCTCAGTTTATTTAATTAATTGCATTTAAATAATTTAATATGGAATTTAATTCCTCCCTTCGTTCACATAGCTTGTTAAATTTTTAACAACAGACTGTATCATTAGTTGCCAAGGCGCGGCAGTTAAGCGAAAGTGTTACTTATGATCTGTCTATATTTAATTAAAATTCAATTCAGTTTTATGTAGCCTTATAAGATTTGTCAGATCTCAATAGACACCCAGAGAAAGGTTTCTTCGATTTAAAGAAATATTTCTTTGCTATGCGGTTAAAGAAAAAAATTTCTTTGATTTAAATGTCATTTCTTTGATTTAAACATTATTTTTTTAAATTAAATTAAAAAATTTATTTGATTTAAAGAAATTATGTTCAAATCAAAGAAACTTTTTTCAAATCAAAAAAACTTTTAACCGTATAGCAAAGAAACCTTTCTTTGGATGAACGCTTTATTCTATTCTATTTTATAAAGGTCTACGAATTGAGAAACAGAATCAATTATTGTTTCGATTTCACTAGCATCTATAATAATTCGAAAAAAAAAAACTGTCTTCTTTTGATTTATAATTGTTTAATTAAACTTATTTTGTAAGATTGCAAGTAAAACAAAAGTTTCTCAGATTATACGGAAAAAATGTTGCAAGTTTCGTGTATACGAGCTGTTAATCATCGTACTTGCCTCGTCTGTTTGACATCAATTGTGAAACATACAGCTATTGACCTTCGTCGATAGTTTCGTTGTTGGTAATCACTGGACATGCATTAAAACTTATCCTAAATCCGAAGCCATAAGACCGTCCACTTAGTATCTTACTTTAGAAGCCTCCTTTCCCACGAAACTCGCCAACGAAACCAACATACCGTTCGCAAACTTCTAAATGTCCAATAAAGTTTTTCCGTTACGACACGTTGTAACACGTTATAAAAAGAATTTCATTTAAAAAGAATTTCAGTTTAATTAAATTTGGAATAAACTCGAAATGGAAAGGCAGACATTCAGCCCATTTTTTCCTTTTTCAAAACTTTTTGAGTGCCGTTAAATCAGCGAATGATGTCATCAGTTGCGTCACGCGATGCGGGTGTAAACGTATGTAATGCGTGTACGTGCGTACTCTATACTATATCGTTTCTCCGAAATGCGCTTAAGATCTTGAAATATCGACGAGTAACCAATAGAATATATAGAGACATTCTAGGAAACTTTTTCTACGAAAATCAGCGTAAAAAGCATAATTATATAAATGTTAGACTGCAAATAATTTGTACTTTGTTTTCTAACATATTTAATGAAACGATATGCAGATTTCCCACGATTTCTTTCATTTAATCGGAATGATTATTTTTTACAAAAGTATCTTATTTTCCTTATTTTAGATTATTAAGTTTTAAATTAATAAAGTGTTTTTAGTTTTTATTTCATTTTAAAGGAATTGTAATTTAATGTTCTTTCAATTTGGAAGACTGTTTGCAAAAATGTTCAAGTATGGATATTCAAAACAAAAATAATTCAATAAACAGGCAAATGAAAAGTTAAACTAGTTTGCTCTCACTTGCCTGTTTATTGAATTATTTTTGTTTTAGTTTCGGGAATCCATTGTTATACTTAGATTTAAAAATGATAAAATTGTTTAATAAAAAATTGTAGATAATCATAGATTAAACCATAAAACTAAGGATTAGAATAAGTAACCGTTTGAAATTCAAGTTGAAACAGATATTACAAGAATGCCAAGAAAATATTAAGTTGAAAAATCTAAAATTTTTGCCTGCAAATGTATAAAAGTTCTATGAATTTTGATAACGGTAATATAAGTTACTGCTAAGTTATCCTTGACTTGTTATCTCTCGCAATTATAGTACAGTTAAAAATTATCCTAAAATTATGCATCCGGCGATAACGTACACGATAGTGTACGGGGATATATTTGATCGTCTGAATACATGCGACTAAAAAAAAATATTATTCATTTAAGAAAATGAACAAATTTATTTCAGGAATCATTAAATAAATGCTTACGACGAATTGTAATAGTCCTGCTTTAATATGGTATGCTTGAGAACGTAGTTACCTTGCTTACGTAATATACCGCAGAAAAACCTGTTATGTATTTTATCTATGTCCATTTGGACATTGTTTTTGCAATATTATATTCGCGAACGAATAGAATTCATTAGATTTTTCGCTATATTATGTATATGGAGATGATTAGGATATCAGGCAGATGTTACGTGTGTAATTGCATAATTAGCTTATTTAGTTGATATATGCCCATGTTGCTTCTTCGAGATCCATAACGATACAAATCCACGACAAGAAGGAAACATCGTTTAATCGTGACATCGATACGATACGCGGATGCATAATGCATGCATTTACAATGATTTATGACATACTAAACGTGGCGAAAAAGTGAACGGTGCAAAGATACAAGAATGGTATCTTTCTTTCTATTATCTTTCAAGGCGAACACAAAAGAATTTGCATCATTAGTCTCGTCTAATAAGATGACCTTGTAAAGATATACGATATTCTCTTGTTCTCATAAATAAATTCCTCCTATTTATTAATATGTTGCGAATCTACCGCGTCCAAATGTCGAAACAATATCGTTTATAAGAGGACCTGCAATTCTCAAGGGTCGTCTCTCAATTTTATTTCGATGATCATCTCCAATGACTGTCCCGTCGTCTCAATTTCATTCTGATCAAATGATCCACGAGAATGGCTGACGATGGCGTTCAAGGTCGTACAACCTTGGATGCCGCCATTCTATGTGCTTCAATTAAAGAAATATCGTCAATCAGCTATTTCGTCATATTCTAAGAGTACTCGAGAGAATCGAATCTTTCTTGAATTAACCAAACAAGGCCGCCTGTAAGCCTATCCTATTGCAATTCCATGCCGAGAAGAACCGGAGAGTAATAGGAAATTATATTTTCACGAAACTCTTTCACAATTTGTACGACGTATCAATATTTCATATATCAATATCCTTGACTTGATTGTTAGAAAGGCAATTAAAGTATAATATGTTTCTGTGAGTGCTTAATATTTGACTCATAACGTTAATAAAATTTTCAATATTTCATTAAAATGAAAAAAAAAGAGCAAAACATGGCAAAGAATTCACGTTAACTGTTTAGTTTTTTATCATATTGTTTATTAAGCACGATAATATTCACGATGGTTCATTAATTTTCTGTTTCGATAGTACAAATAATAATTATAATACTATTGCCGAATGCATATGTTTCGCTGTGCAAACGGAGTTCGTTTCGATTTTAACAAATATTTGCGTTCGAAGCCATGCAAAATGTTTTTTGCGGTGACGACAGCAGAGTAGTCTGAATTCTTTTATGCAATATAGGGTTTGTTGATTGCTTTCATCAATTTAAATAAGATGTTTATGTAAAATTTCATTCACCGATTCAATTTTGAGAGAAGGAGAAATAGATATTTAACTTTTATTTGATACTATTTAATAATAACAATGTATGTAAAATAACAATATATGTAAATTATTTGATTAATTTTGCGTATAAAACATATAAAACATGATACGCATATTTCATACATGATAAATCCAGTTGATTAAAAAAAAAAAGACTATGCTTTATTAGAGAAATATTCACAGTCTCTTCATTGAGCGTAGAATCAGATGTCTATTGCAAAGTCACTAAATGCAATTTGCGTAATTGCAGACGGTGAAATTAAAAAGCGTCGCAGATGTAGGAGTACCTAATTTATTCATTGCGCGATCCTTTTAATTATATTATTACTTAATTATGCGTCACGTTTATGCAATTATGTTTCCAGTGTTGTTCAAGTAATATTTAAAACTAGTGCGATAGTATATCTTGACAAAATTTCTCATGATTTCATTGTAGGGAAGGTGACAGATATATGAAGGTAGCGTGGAAAGATGTCAAGGTGGGTGACCTGGTTCACCTTTCAAACAACGAACTGGTACCGGCCGATCTTTTGCTTCTGCGAAGCAGTGATCCTCAGGGATTAGCTTACCTCGATACATGCAACCTCGATGGCGAATCGAATCTGAAGCAGCGCCAGGTTGTCCGGGGTTTTCTCGATCTGCAGGATACCTTCCAACCTTCCAAGTTCCGATCAGTAGTCGAGGTCGATCAACCAAGTACTAGAATATATAGGTAAATATCAGCGGTATTTATTGTTTGTGTTAAAAAAGATTAAAAATTATATCTATTATTTTTAAACTTCGCAGAACTTTTTTAAACAAATTATCAATTGTCTTTCACATTTTTATCGTAAATCTTTAACTCGAGATTTTTGCAATTTATCTGAGAAACGCGCTCATCACAATATCGTTTATTGCCGTGATAACGTTTAAACAGAATTAACTAGATTATCAGAGTGATCTCACTGACGTGTTTATTAGGTTTCATGGCGCCGTGGTACACCCAAACGGCGGCAGAGTGCCTGTATCCACGGAAAATCTTTTACTCAGGGAATGCGTCTTAAAAAACACGGATTTCGTCGAGGGTATAGTCATATACGCCGGCCATGAGACCAAAGCGTTGCTAAATAACGGTGGTCCTAGGTACAAGGTAAATATAAATGGAAACAAATATCTCCTTGATAGAAATGTCATGCATTTTTTGTGCATTTTTAATTTGTATTTATATTAATTCTGTTCAGTAATTGAAAAGTAAAATTATTTAATATCAAGATGTAATTTTCTTGCAATTCTTGAGCAAAATCTGAATCCATTTATTGAGCAAAAACAATAAAAATTACGTATAAGTAAGTTTAACTAGTACAATGAATCTAATTAATAATAATAATTATTATTAATACAAAACAATAAGGCAAGTGTCTACAAATTATACATATTTTTAATAGGAAATCTGTTTCAGCTACTGAATAAACCTTTATCAAATTCTTGCTCATTTCCTAACACACAGTATTATTACAACTAGTAAAAATACTAAAATTAGTAATACTAAACAGTAATTGAATCACTCTGGGAAAATTGCATATATTTCTATAGGAATAATTTTAGAATAATCAAAGTGATTGAATAAATACGGTACATTGAAGAGATGCCTTTTTGAGATGCAACGTGCACGTGATTTCAGCGTTCTCGTTTAGAGAGATACATGAACAGGGACGTGAAATGGTGCGTGGTGATATTGATAGTATTGTGTGTGATCGGCGCTTTTGGTTGCCGATTCTGGCTGTCCGCGTACACGGGTCTGTCGATGGTGCCATTTTTACCGGTGCTGCAGGAGCCAATTTATGAGAGCTTACTGACGTTCCTGACATTCGTCATAATATTTCAAGTAATGATACCGCTGAGTCTGTACGTTACGATCGAGATGGCTAAGGTGGGACAGGTGTACCACATTGGCCACGACCCGGCCCTCCACGACACGGAAACCGGCCGTAAGGCGGAATGCCGCGCGCTGAATATCACGGAGGAACTAGGCCAAGTGAGTGTGGCAATTTATGTTAAATGAATGTGCTCGGAGCGAATGTTTTATGATATTAATTCATCAATATGAAAATTTTATCTTTTGAGAAAAAAAATGAAAATTGGACATTTATATCCTAACATTACAACACACTCTTCTAATATAAAAAAACCAATATAAAAAATATTAAGTGTAAAAATTCTTTTTTATATTTAATGTTTTTTATATTAGTATAAATTCAATTAATTTAATATAATTTAAATGATATAATCGTTCTGTATAATTCTCAACATTTCTTTGCATTGTTTTTTGGAACATAAAAATTTTGCAGATAATATGCAAAGTATAAATATTATACTTGGAATATTATTATTGAATGACAGGTGCAGTACGTCTTTTCCGACAAGACTGGCACTCTTACGGAAAACAAAATGCTATTTAGAAGATGCGCAGTAGGCGGTCAAGATTACTCGCATATGGGCGACAACGAGAATCTGCTTCCGTGCTCGCGACTTAAGGAGGACCTACTCATAGGTACATTTCGACATCGCTTACAAGAGTTTCTTATTGTCTTAGCCACATGTAACACGGTAGTCGTAAATTCTCAACCGCATCACGATAGTATGAACTCTAGCGGAGTCATCGAGGAACCTCAGAAAAACGGAAGTGGCCCTACGAGGTTTGTACATGTTAGATTAAATGAAAGGACAACTGACAGATTAATTTCATTTTTGAAAAAAAAAAGAAAAATAATTGAATATGATTATTTTTGTAATAGAGAGATCAGATTTATCACGAATTATTTTTCACGAACTTAACATCGGGATATTCAACAGAATAATGCAAGCAGACGCGAGTTCATTTCCGTCCGTAAATTCTCCACCGGTACTACTATCTCCGAGCAACAGAGCTGTTCACACCTTATCTGCAGGCTCACCAGTAATTAACACGACAAATACGTTCGACGAGACTTCGAAATTCCCGTTTAAAATTTCCAGGTTGGTATAACGCTTAGAAGTGCTCAAGATATAATGGTATTTAATGGCGCAATATCTTTGTAGGCCAAAGTTGTTGAACGTAACATCGATACCGAGTCTGAGCATTGGATTGCTAGGACGGAAATTTTCGCCGGAGGGACAGAAGGTTTCAGGACGCAGTCCTGATGCGAAGAACGGCGATGAATTGCTACAGAGTCCAGCGATCTACGAGGCAGAGAGCCCGGACGAGTTAGCACTGGTTCATGCAGCACGCGCTTATGACATCAAGCTAGTGAAACGGACGCCCCGCAGCGCGATTATATCCTTCCCGGATAAGTCAACGGTCGCGTTCGAGATACTTCACGTAGGTGGTTACAACTCGCGTGAGAATGTAAACAGCGAGGTACTAGTAGAATGTAAGTAGTTCACCGTTGTCATTCTTCGAACGCTTGCAGGTGTTGCCATTTGACTCGAACAGGAAATGCATGTCGGTGTTGCTCAGACATCCTCATACCGGCGAGATAGTGTTATACAGTAAGGGTGCCGACATGACGATACTGCCGGCGCTTTCGTCGAGCGACGAGAACACCGTCGCCTCAGCGAATATCCGACAATACCTGCAATCGTACGCACGTCAAGGTCTACGTACGTTAGTGATGGCGAAGAGAACACTGACGGCGCAAGAGTACGAAACGTGGAGACAGAAACACAATGAAGTGGAGTTGGCAACGGAGAATCGCGAACATCGTATACGCGACTCGTATGCGATGTTGGAGTCGCACTTGACATTATTGGGTGCGACTGGTATCGAGGATAAACTCCAGGCTGGTGTGCCCGAAACAATGGCCGCTCTGGTTGCCGCCGGGATCATCGTGTGGGTTCTGACAGGTTCGTGGAAAATCACTCACCCGCGAGCCAGCGAACAATCGCGGCAAACCGGTTTTAACGTCGGCGAGTACTATTTTTAGTGCGAACATCTTAGAGAGAGATAGATAAGGCGTTTCGCATTGAATCAATGCGATTGTAAATGCATTTTCCTCCACACAGCCAACGTTGCACGTATCCATTATTGCATAAATACTATTATATAGATGGATAAAAAAAATTACAGAGGCGTACGTATCGAAAGCCAATGAAAAATAAATACGGAACATCCCTCGGAACCAGTCCCATGTTCTTGAACGCAATTAGCGCGCGTTAATGCGAGTTCCACGTCAGCACGGTCTTGTTTTCTATTTCAGGAGATAAACCAGAAACTGCAGTGAATGTGGCATACTCGGCGCAGCTCTTCACACCGGCCATGCAGCTGCTGCAGCTGCAGGCAAGATCGAAATCCGTAGCTGAGACGCTTATACACGGTTACCTGGAGTCGGCGCGCAAAGAGCGCAAAAACAACAGTCATTTGCAGCCGGGTATGATGGGCATCGCGGATCTCACCGACATATACAATCGCGATATCGAGAGAGACGCGCATAGAATCGGCAGCCCGTGGCCACGACAACGCGCGCTTGTTGTGGACGGCAAGACGTTGACCGTGATCCTAGATCCGCGATCGGGTTTGATCAGTCCGTTTCTCGAGCTCACAAAAATGTGCTCTAGCGTCTTAGCCTGTCGTGCCACACCATTGCAAAAGGTAATCCGTTGACAATAACGAAATATTAAGAAATAATATTTACAGTCCGTCTTTATTTCAAGAGTAATGTCACCATCTTGAGTAATGTTTTAAGATGCTAATATTTTCTATAATACAGTGGCTTATAATATCTCAAGACTGTACTTAAGACCATTTTAAATGTAAGGACTAACTATGAATACCTGTAATAAGTTTATGACATCTTAACTTACTATTCAAGATGATCTCAAATATAAAAATCAACTAGTGTCGATATTCACAGTCAATTCTTATATATAAAATAATTTTAAATACACAGTTTAAGATATCATAAATCATAAAGCATAAGCATCATAAGATATATTATTTATAAGACAATCATAAAATAAAAACCGACTATGAATACCGATTGAACAAAGTTCTAGTCGCAAATTAATAACTAAAATGATAATGATGAAGAATTTAGAACAATATAATTCATTTTATGTTGCAGGCATACATAGTCCGTATCGTTAAAAAACAATTGGGAATGAGGACGTTAGCAATTGGCGATGGCGCGAACGACGTTAGTATGATACAAACCGCTGACGTGGGCGTCGGTATCTCAGGGCAAGAAGGCACGCAAGCAGTAATGGCAGCCGATTTCGCGATTTCCCGATTTTCTATGCTGAGCCGGCTCCTCCTTCTACACGGTCACTGGTGTTACGACCGTCTCGCTAGAATGATTTTGTACTTCTTTTACAAGAATGCTACTTTTGTCTTCCTTATATTCTGGTTTCAAGCAAGTATTGAATGAACGTAAAAAGAAAAACGTAAAAATAAATGAGAAATGTTTATAATTATATATCTTTATAATTATTATTATATATCTTATAATTATGTTTTTTCTCTTTTTTTACAGATATTTTGCGGCTTTTCCGGTGCTGTAATGATAGACCAAATATATTTAATGCTGTACAATTTGTTGTTTACTTCGCTGCCACCTCTCGCCTTAGGCATTTACGATCGAGTCGCCAAAGCTCGCATATTACTTACATCGCCGGAATTATACACAAGGGGACGTCTAGGATTAGTATATCAGTCGCATTCGTTTTGGCTCACGATTATGGACGCTCTTTACCAAAGTGTCGTCATATTTTTTATTACCAAAGAAGTTAGTACATTTTAAACTCGCTGAAAGTAATCATCACTTTATATCAGGCCTGTCCAATTTGAATCAAAAAGTCATTGACGCAAAAAAATTCAATGTGAATCAACATTTGACAGTTCCCGAAATCTTACATTAAATTTTTTCGTCGATGTTTTTTGCATCGGCTTTGTGTTTTGGCTCTGGAGCTCAAATTGGATAGGCCTACTTTATATGATAAATGCACGTTTATTTTAGGTTTATGACGATTCGATTATTGACATATGGGAATTTGGGACGACTATTATGTCAGCGTGTATCGTCGTCATGCTAGCTCATGCTGCTATAGAAACTAGGTCTTGGGTAAGTAAGAAAAAATTAAAATATAAACTATGTAAGAGAGAATACAAAAATGTCATAGACGTCCCATGTCGCATTGTAACACAATATTTATTTCAGACTATAATCCATATTGGTGCCATCTTCGGTTCTTTAGGCATTTTCTTCGGATTTTGCTTATTTTACAATGCTATTTGCGTCAATTGCATGGGCCTACCTGGGTCCTTTTGGATAATGGAACAGGCCTTTACACATATCACATACTGGCTGACAGTAGCACTTACTTCTGTTCTTGCCTTAATGCCTAGGTAAGCTTGTTTTACATTATAGTATATATAATTGTATGAGCAATACTAGTTCACGCAAATCTACAAAAATTATTGAATTTATAGATTTTGTATTTAATCAATTTGAAATTTTCTGTCTTTTGCTTTAGTCAGTTTAAATTCCATTTATACGATTGAATTGATGTAGCATCATATTGAATATATCTGTTTAATTTTTTAAGAATTAAATTATTTCATATAACTTTTGCTATTTCTTCATTATTTTTTTATCAATAAACTAATTTATCAATAATTAATGATTCGGTTAATTGTAATAAATAGCAAATTCAATGGCATTCTTTTTTTTTATGAAAAAAAGATTAATGTATAAAGCGATACAGTCCACTATCGCACCAGATGCTATGCACGTTGTCTCGCGGCGAATCGTCGCAAAAAGCGATGGTCAAGTTCGTCGGCAGCGTATTACTCAAAGAGGCGAAATCAATTTTATTGCTGGATGGTCGCGTTCCTCGCAACACGCTACTATCAGGTATATCACATTTATACTTATCGTTACTTAATTACTCTAAGTAATCTACAGGTTTTATGTTGTTCTCTCTCTCTCGAGTGTCATGTATTAATTATTCATTGCAGACCCAGTAGCTACGGAAGCAAAAGCAACGCTCTCACGACTATTGTCGCGTGACAAGTCAGATCGAGATGAAATGTATCCATCTCATTAACTAGAAAAACCAATCGATCGCCGAAAAAGAGGGAATGATTTTTTGCTGTCCCAATTCTCCTCAAAAGTTGTATATTTCTTCATCGATTAGAGGAGAATCTTCTGACCTCCGAAAGCCTTTTGCATTGACAATCTTGTCTAATAATTAACTATATTTAATTATTTCTGATTAACGATTTCGTAGCTTTCTGTAAATTGTAACTTTAATGCTGTAGATATAAAAGGAAAGCTAGTTAACCATGGTGCTGTTGAACGTGAAAATTCGCGATCGTTAATATCATGCAATACAGATTATTAAAGAGCATCAAAACTTCGTTTGAAATGCAATACGCGTCATCGCTTGCCCATAGGGACGTCCTCGTTGCCGATATTGCGATAACGCTAACATTACATTGCCATTTTCGAATTCAAGCGGCTGATTTAAAATCGAGTGGCCTTAAATCTCAGATCGTTCGTTGCATTTAATGGCTGTGATTTCTAGGGACCAAGACTGTACGTTGTAATTGCATGGAATCAAGCAGACCGTATTCGAGTGAAAGTCTATACTATGCTACTTTAGGTGTTTCCTCTTTATTTTTTTCAATCTAGAACTTCACTCGAACACGCATCTGCGACTTCTACTTTCGAACAGACCATATTCGAGATGACCAACGTTAAGGACAGACGGACATATATATTCTAAGTTCTAGTTTATTCATGTCAAAAATAAATGTACAAAGACATTGTAAAAAGAATGCAAGCATGCAAATCTGTATATACAAGATATTCCGCGAGATGTATTTTATAATCGTTGAGAGAAATAGATTTTATATATAGAATCGATTTATTTTTTAAGTAAGTTTTTAGTTATCATTTTAAACGTCGTGTCATTCGTGAATAGCAGGACGCGGATGCTTAAAGAAGCATGACCGTGCTGAGTTTCTCCTATTTCCGGTCGATTCGCGAGATTAATATGAAACGCCTCATATAAATTATGACGTAAAGACACACACGAGCTTTACCTACTGTTGTGTTACTATCTATTGTAATACCACAGAAAATATTGTGAGATATAAAAATTTTAATTTGGATAATGCATATTGAATGTTATATTGATAACACGGCGCTCGTGCTATCTGTAGTATTTTGATAATGATCGGATTATTGTTGTGTGCATTTACCGATGTAAGGAGAGTATTAAAAAAAAAAAGAATCAACCATCAACTTGTCTGCATTATGTTTCTGCTAACCCAGCTATTTTATCCTGTCATCTCTATATAAACATTTAATCATCTGTTATCATAACTAATGCATGTGAGTATACTCGATAGAGTTTCATCCATCAGTAAATTTGGCCAGTTAAGCCAAAACAAACAAGAAAGTTTCTTTGCATTTGTATGCCATGCTTATAGTTCTCACGTATACAGAGCTATTTTTTTAATGAAAACAGATGAAAGATGGAAAAACACGGCTATCAATAATCGATTTTAAATATTTAAAAAGACTAATTTTAGAATATATTCAGCTTTAACATTTGCATTTTAGAAATTCTAAGGAACTACGAATGATTGTTTGCGCGGCATTGATTTTACTCTGCGGGTTTGCGTAATCGTTCATGGGATAATAATCGATAATGGTAAATGAAGTTGTTCAGACAGTCGAGCGATTGGTATGATGCAGCAGCGTTGCACAAATACAGCAAATCCGCCTATGAACTGTGAGCACCACTGACTCATGCGGAAATACGGCAATGGTATAACGGAGGGGATGGACCCGAGGAGGAGAGTAGGTAGGGGATGCCGTTCGATTGCTGTGCTGTGGTCTGTGGTGGCTATTGCCTCAGTACTGCTAGTGTTGGATATCATTCGTGTGATGACACAACCGTGCAAGTTTCCTCGCGATTCGCGTCTGTTTATCCCAATCTGAAATCGCGCGTGTCGTGTCGTTCCATGCACTAATCTTCAAAATTGAGAGTGACAATCGGTCAAATCCAAAAGCCAGAAGGCAAGTAGACAAGTAGAGTTTGGGTTTTCACCTGCACCTATGCTCTACAACTTATGCTCTCTCCTTTCCTTTGTTTCCCGAAATTTCTATATACATATATATTATTTGTGTAGGCAAATTATTACAGCCTTTTTTCGCGGATATCAGATCTATATCAGTAGTTTATCAGAATGTTTGCGATACATTTCTAATTAATTTTGTAATTAATGTAATTTTCTCTGGGAATATAATGCAACAGCTGACTTGTGTAGCACTCATGTGTCGCGAATAATGAATTTTATGATCGCGTCTGTGATAGCTATCATTACATGCGAGGTCCAAGGTCAAAAATTGCCTGACAATATTTGCAACTGTCACGTACATTTACAATTGGTAACGTGCATTCTGTTTTCGGAAATAAATAATTTCTCGCAAAATACAATTTTTAATTTATTTCGCGATTACAGAAAATGTTGATATTTAAAATAACTAGTGAGGAACGACTTTGCACATTTAATTCAACATTTAAAGTATACGATAAGATATACTTCGTTTTATGAAACTTGGAACCAACTCTGCAATTATCTTAATTTTCCTTCGTCAAATGTAAATAACGTTACGTTGTAATTGTCACTTTTTTGCGATTCACGTTTTTAATATAATCACGTGTTAACCGGCGAAATTATATCACGCTGGGAGTTTAAATTACTGATTACTAATCAGGCGCGATTACGTGATGTTATCATTTTACAATGACGTCAATCAGAAACTTGTCATACTTTCGAAGATCAATTAAGAAATGACGACTGCACCTTGGCATGGTGTAAAACGCACTCGTGGCAATATCCTTTTGATAATGATGCGCACAATGACAGATATTGTAAAACTTGGAGGGATAAATGCGGAAATTCTCTGAAAAACGTAGATGGATTAAAAATAATCGAATTGCTTGAATGGCAAAATACAAAATTGTGTTAAAAATATCTGCATTCCTCTTCCCCGAGTATGCTACATATTTCTACTGAATCATTTGTATTGATCTTAGCCGATCACGAAGTATACAGCTAAATGTTAATTGAAAATATACTTTAGTTCTTGCTAAAAAACGATTAAAATTTTTCAAAATTTTCTTTTCTTTTTATTATTCATATCGAATTTATCATTCATCAAATTTTAAACGGTAAAAAGTTTTTATATTTTTATATGAATTTTATTGAATAAGACTTTAAAAATCAGCGTAACAATGAATCCCTTTTGAGTAACAATGAACAGTTTTGCACAGATTTTATCTCGCTTTTACTTTTACATTTTTAAAAGCTTGAGAAATACGATAATAAAAAGCATTGACAAGCTGATACATTGACAGAAGGATTAATAATTTAAAAAACAAAATTAATTTCGAAAAACATTTAATTTTTCGTAGAATATCTTTTTATTCTGTTATAACTCATCTATTTTTTTCTGTTTTTTACAGATTGAATTCTCAAGCAATCGAAAAATCGAAATCTTTACGCTTGATAGGTATACGAAGAAACATTAATCTTTTAATGAGGAAAATTAGAGAAGTTCAATTGCAGATAAATTGTTTGATACACGCATTTGATACTCTTGGTTCGGATAATTTTTAATATTATATAAACCATCCGTTTCTCAAGAAATATCAAATATATTTCTGTGTTAGCTTCGTTAAAGTTGTTTAGTCTTGAAGAGACTTCAAAGATATTATCATGACAACGACAAATTGTAATGAAGAGATATTTAATTCCTGACAAAAAGGAAATTTGATAATTAGAAAAAAATTAAATTTATTATGAGCTATTGTGAAATATCGGAAGAATCTTAAGAAATATAATCTTAATCCTACAATATAAATAAATGTCTATGTTTTGAAAGAAACTATCTTACCAACGAGGTAAGCTGATAATTCACAGAACTTCAAAGTTATCTCTGAGATAATAAATTCTTACGCGAACGAATTAAATTCATAACTGTTGAGAATTCACCTATTATCAAAAGAAGTTTTTATTGTAAATTTACGAACCTCAAGTTCTGATAATGTATGATAAAAAACACTGATAACAGCACGTAAAAAATTTAAACGTGACAAGAAATACACGTGAGACTGCGTCAAATTTATTTCGTATTGCTATAGAAGATGAATACCAAGCATATTTCTTTCGAAATGAAGGAAGTGAAGCAAAACGAAAATAGATTTTTTAAACAATAGTCCTATTGACAGAAATGATTCTTGCGAAACGCGAAAAGTGCGTATATTAGAGCTAATAAGTTTGTGCCATTTCTGTCAGTATAACTTACATTATATAATCACGTCAGGCGGTTCAATCATATAAACGATGACCTTGGAGATTTCTTACCGGTGGACCGTCAGCTTAGCTGTTTCGAGGAAACGAAGCCGGAGATGATGCCGAAGAGGAGCTGACATTAGTTGTCGCACTTGGTTATCTCATTTTGACGAGAGGACAAACTTTTGGGGGATGTCACAACCTTTTTATCGGCGAAAATGCAAGCGTAGCACTTGGAGTTGAAGAGTTAAATAAAAAAGAGAGTAACCACGTGAGATACGATTCACGTGCTCGATAAAAGATGACTGTCTCCTACACTGCCGAGGTAGCCACTTGCAAGGGCCTCGGTTGCTTTCTCAAGTTATTACTCAGGTAAGATTTTGACTTTTTAGCATTTGAGAGATTGATTAATCTGTTTCAGTCAACTGGAACATATTTATTAAAAATTTTCAGCTATTTTTTGAATTTATCATTCGATTAATCTTTTTTATTCATAATATCTCTATTTTTATATTTTAATGCCTGATTTATATTTAATTCCTGAATTTTTATTTATATTTATTTCTCAATATGATGCTGTTATTATCATTCGATGTATTAATTTTACAGCTGTTCATATTTATTTTTTTACATTTATTTCCTTTTTTGCATTCTTTTTTTATTTTTCTCTTATGATTAAAATAGCAACTATAATTTACATAAATACGATTTGTATGCTTTCTCATTTTAATCGTTCACGTAAAAAGCTAAAAGCGCGTGGGTTTGTAAATGTCAATGATATTCACGTAGGTCACGTTCCTGAGAATAATACCACGAATTATGTTGGAATACTTCCAATTGCAAGTAACGAGTAGCGAATATTTCCAACATATTTGCATAAAAATATAACACTTTGTCATTCAAAGTTAACACACCTCAAGCATGATGCCGCTACTAATAGCGAGGCACTAACAATAAGTCAAGATATGAAACAGAATTATTGACTTTCAGCTCGATAACAGCACAAGTTACATTATCGCGTTTTATCGCGCTTTGTGATTTTAATACATCGTCAGATTTTAAAGCGCATTATTGCTATTGAAATTTTCTTAGAGATCGCAAGAGATCGCTTTCCTAGATGAGATTGCTCATTATGAGACAATTATAACACCTTGACAGATGTGTCTGCATCTAATTTACGAGTCGCGTGATTTTGTTTCAGATGGCGGGCAAGCATTTACAAACTTGTCTGGCTCGATCTGACTCTCTTCCTCTTCATCTATTACTCCCTCTCCGGTATTTACCGATTATTATTGAACGAGAACCAAAAGAAGATATTCGAATCTGTGGTGTCATACTGTAACGAGTACAGCGACCTGATACCACTATCATTCGTCCTAGGTTTCTATGTCAGTATCGTCATGACTAGATGGTGGAATCAATACATGACGATACCATGGCCTGATTCCATCGCAGTCTTCGTATCAGCCACTATACACGGGAACGACGAACGCGGTCGTCTAATGCGTCGAACGATCGTTAGGTACCTTGTGCAATGTAAAGTAGCATCCATAAAGCACAATTAAAGTTGCATCTAATTTCAATTGTAAAGAAAGACATATCTTGATTTTTTTTTTAAACGATAGAAAAAAAAGATCGATTAACCCTGCAACGGCACATTTATTTTCAGTACTTTAGAGCGACACACATGAGTCATTTGTGTCCAATTCGATTTTGAGGCTCTTAAAGTGTTCGAAAAATTCTATAAAAATTCATACATGTTCTTTAAAGTTTCTACTAAATTATTCTGCTACGTAGACATTAGAAAAAAAGTTTAAAAAAGTTATAAAAATTACATAAGTATAGAGAAATAAGAAACAACGTGGACACGATATTTGCCGTTGGAGAGTTAAATATTTCAAGGTATATAATATTACATCTAATATTTTCTAAATGTCAAAATATATAATAGTTTGTTAAATAAATCAAGTTAAAATATTAAATCAAAATAAAATAAAATATTAAATCAAGTTAAAATATATATTATCATTAAGTATTTAATTTCACATGTTATAGAAAAGATAAAAAAATATTTCGTATAAATTTTTTTTATATATTATGTAGCGAGTTTTACTTTAGACAGTTCTATATAACAAGACACTTTAATTTCTCTAATAAAAATAAAATTCCTTTTTTTTCAGGTACGTGTGCGTTTGTCTGACTATAGTCCTAACAAACGTCGCGCCGCGTGTAAAGAAGAGATT
>Ga0157364_1002531_pt1 | contig 17083 bp, 2 predicted proteins | sample AttsexASBM2_FD_111476 | JGI IMG/M metagenome (GOLD analysis project Ga0157364, IMG submission 111476) | Fungus gardens microbial communities from leaf cutter ant in Ribeirão Preto, State of São Paulo, Brazil - Atta sexdens ASBM2 | ecosystem: Host-associated > Fungi > Mycelium > Unclassified ... | reverse complement strand
GATCGACAAAAGAGTTTAACTTTTTTTATATTAAATTGATAGCAGTAGAGTATTTCTTATATAGAGTATTTCTTATATGTTTTTTACTTCTGCTTGCCAAATTTATAAAAAGAAGAGGATATTTGAACGTGCATTTTAAATTATATAATTTGATATTTTGCGATAATTCGCTGATTGATAAATATGTCATTTTTCTTATATTAAATTAATTTGATAGGACTTCTTAAAGCATTTTTTACACTGATTTTAAATCTATTTGTTAAAGTGAGGAAAATATAATTTTTAACATGCGTTTAAAAATTCCTGTACTTTTTTGCTTCGATACAAGTAAATGATTCATAGGGAATAGCTACTGATTATGAGTTCAACATGATTTTCTATTCATTATAAAATGTTTTGTATACAAATAAATCATTTAATTAAGATAAAGATCCCATACAACGAGTATGTAATAAAATGTATAAGTTTTTAAAAAGTGATTGCACTTGATTGTACAAAATTTGAACTCATAGAATAAATTCTAATCTCATTTTCGGCATAAAAAAAGTAGACAGATTCTATCACAAATTATCCCTTTACAAAATCATTGTCGATTAGTGTAATTATAGTAATAATGATTATAAGGATACAACTTCTATAATCACAGTTAATTTACTATGTAATCGTAGTCACAAATACCAAACACTTTTTCTCAGTGTAGATATTTATTGCAGTTTTTTGTTGTATAAGCACAGTTTATTATTTGTGATTGCTTATCATATATTGTGCATTGCAACAACTACTATTGTATAGAATATTCTTTACAAAAGAATGAGTCGGTCGTGCCTTTCGGAAGCCGACCTTCGTTTCAGTGACGATGATGATTCGTCTCCGCGAAAGTACGTCGCCTTCCACGAGCGTCCTGCCATTTTTCCGTTTTCGAAAGTAGACCTCGTCCAACACGCCGCAGAATAGAACGCGTTGCCTGCCGAGGCCGTGATTTATTATCCGTCGTCTGCCGTCAGGCTGCTCGGTGCGCTGCCCCCCGTGTCGTAAACACACGTTGCAACCATCGTGCCGTTCAGTTAAACAGCTGGTAGACTAGGAACACCTTATTTTGCGGCGTATTCTCTCGCATCCGGAACTCGCGTTCGGATGCACCAGCCCTCCTTTGTTTACGGTAGAAACGGATCTATGCAGAAATTAACTATTCATACGTCCAATTTCATACTTTCCAAAGACACGTCTTCTTTTCTGATAATGGAATAACATTGGAACGTGAATCTATCAAATTATTATTTAATTTGTCTTGATTTTTTTACACAATATGTAATTAAAAAGATTTTAAATTTGTTTATTTTCTTGTTTTATTAAATCTGAATTAAATGAATAATTCTATCTAAATATGTTTCTTTGAAAGGTGTATTAAATGTGTTCTTTTTTTATCTCTTTATTTTACCGCCAATTTATACTCCCGTTAAGAAATCTCAAAAATTTATTAACTGTGCATTTTGGAAAGTCATCTCTTCGTCGTGCTCGATACGTTTTTCGACCCTTTGCCCGAACATCCTTCGATCGATCGATCGATTAATCACCCGAAAAAAGCATGCGGCTTGTAATTAAATACAATCGGTCGATTAAGGCAGTCACGGATGGGTTTCTGTGTTTATTCGTGGAAGCCGACGAGTCTCGGGAAGACTGCAATTACTTTGGTCGTTACGGCAGGCCCACGACCGATCCTCAAATTACGTGATTGACAGCTCGAACATCCGTCAGATCCGGCTAGGATAAAGTCCCCTTTAGGAAAGTCTCGGGGAGAAGTGATAGCTCTTTCTCACGTCGCTTCTCGGCGTTTCTGTCCGAATTCAATCGCATAGACTACTTGCTAAATATTTATTCGCTTGTTCAACGTTCGAAATTAACAATCGCAGCTGTCGATGTCAAATGTCAGTTGGGAGATATCGATAGAATTATATGTTTTCGCCAAATGATTTTCCGGCTATTAATAATTAATGATAGTCGCGAAATTGAAAATGGTTCTGATTTTCATGCGAAATCTTGTATTTTTTAAGTATTACTAGGTGTTTCTCTTACGCTAGTTTCTACAATATAGATTAACTTTAATCTTTTGGTTAACTAATTTTTTATCTTTTTTTAAAAATTAGAACTGGAAGATATATTAATTAAACTGAGATTATAGTTAATCTACATTGATAGACATTAGGCTATCAATATAAATTAACTTTAATTTCGGTTTAATTTACTGTTTACCTTTTTAATTTCTTGAAACAAAATGATAAAAGGATAAGTTAAACCGTTGATTAACTTAGAACCTTATAGAAATGAATATTATACGTAAAATAAAAGAAAAATTTGTAACATACAATGTACTAGTTCTTATGACAGAAAGTGAACGCCAGTTCTAAAGAGCAATCCTGAAATTTTCGTTCTAGAAGAGATCTATATATCGTTAATAAATTGTAATAATTCAGTTACAAAGTATAATTTTAAAATTTAAAGTTAAATTTAAAAGTTAAAGAAGTTCAGAATTTAATTTCTTTTATTAAATATCTAAGCGAAATACCCTGTATATAAAATCCGTCGCATGATTCCGTCATATAATTTATATGAAATTTCTTATTACATATAAATATTATAAGAATTTAAGAAAAACAACGTACATACATATTTAAAAAAATATCTCTCTTTTTTTATGTAATTTTAAAGACTATTTTGAAAAAAAGCTAAAAAAATTTTAGAAGAATTTTTTCAATAAACAATGTCGAGGATGACGATCTGCAGCGCGAAATTTACATGTGAATACGTAGTAGAATTTATTGCGAGACGAATGATCGATCAAGCCATGTAATCTTCTCATTCTTTCCGCCTGGCTTCCTCCCGCACTCGTTTTAATCGTGCACCAATCGCACGCTATCATTGGGATCTAAGCGATCGTGGCAATGACCCGTTGACCGTAATGATCACGTAACGATCGACCACCGCAAAGCTCGGAGATGAGATAACAAAGGGAATATATCTGGAATCCCGACTTCGTGTGACCATACGTACGTAATGTACCGACTGACTAATTCTACGGGAATCGCGGTACGATACTGGTAGAATAACGGGCGATGCAGATGCTATCTCATGTGAAATAGTTGTGCTTGGCGTTGCACGCGAGTACGAGGAAATCCTGCATAAAATTCTCATCATCGAATTCAACGTCGACTCATGTCATCCAAATAAATGCGATCTGATCGGTTTAGAATGGCTTCTCTGTTCTCCTTCGCACAAGTTTTCTCTAAACTTGACGATATATCATATAAAAGATGAATCTACTCTCTAAAACTTTTAAAGTGAAATGTCATTCAAGTGAAGAGTTGTAAAACTCTTTTCATTTTTCAATTTTTCATTTTTAAAGATAGAAAATTGAGCTACTTGTTTTCAAGACTTAATTTTACTCTTTACAATGAGATTCCATTCTAAAGAAATTAGAGAGTATGTTTCTTTTTTTTCTTACTTTGGACTTGTAGTTTAATTTGCGGTGTAATTTTTAATTAAGAATAAGTCAAATTTGTAAAAATTTGCATAAATTACTCTCTAAATCTGGATAATCATTGATATCAGTGCCAAGTAATATCAGTGCCACTGGTAATTAATGAATTAAATGAGATTCCCAGCTAATCTTTATTATGTGATTTAACTAATCTTGTTTTAGTGCTTAAATTCAATGAATATTGGAAATTAATGTGCAAATATCTGCATTTTATGTAATGCTCAAACATTCTTCCTTTTTTAGTTGAACTTCCTTGATTATCAGTGCCAAGTATGCGCCACTGAGTAAGTGACTATCCACTGATTCAGATTTAAAAAGTATATTAACATGCTCTTACGTATCGTAAGAAAATTAAAAACATAGAATGATATACACTACAATAAAAAGAAATAGAAATGTTATAAATTAAAACAACAAATTTTTAAAATAAAATAAACTTACAATAATTTACTCTGTTAGAATATATATCTTTTTTTTAAGATATATGTGTTATCTTATTAAAAAAATGACAATTTAAAGAATTAAGTTTATTTAAAAGGAAAAACTATTTTTCAACTTGACAGAAAATTAATAATTAAATAAATAATATCGAAAAAAGGATATTATACTTTTAGAAATATGATGATTAAATGTTATTTTTATCATTTTCCTCAAAAAATCCTTTTTAAATTGTAGTGATTTTAATATTCTACAAAACTATAACAAATCCGAAATAATTCATCAAATGTAACATAACTTGAAATAAATAAAATATCATTAATGATTTATATTTACCTTAATTAGCTAAAATGATTAAAATGAAAACAAAACAATTTCTTCTTCTCAAACTTCGATCATCAAAATTGTCTTAATTCTAAATGTCTTATCTAAAAAACTTTTTTTATTTACAAAAATGCAACTCAAAACATGTCTCTCTTATAGAAGATATCACGATCTTTTTGAAAATCTTAAGAATGATACAAGTGTTATTTGACCGGCGAACTGTGAAATTGAATAAGTTCACTTTTGATGATTAATAGAGTCATTTTTACCTAGCTTATTCATGATAATAAATGCAATTCGAAAATCATTTTTAACATTTTTTAAGTAGTGTCACTTTTGAAGTAAGGGGGAAACGATATATTTCTTAGTTTTATTAAACTTCGAATTAATATTTTACTTTTATGTATCTCAGCACTAGAAGTTGTTTATATGAAGATCATCATTAGTTGAAACATATTTATACAAAAATTCTAACCTTACATAATGCATTATTCGACAATTGAAATCCAGACACATTGTGAAAAATAATTAAATACCTGTTGATTGTGATTAATAAGATAGCCTGAATCGATCTTGCGTGCGAAGGAAATTAACACCATTGTACAGCAACAGGGAATTTTCACAAGGTTTTCTGTGAAATTTAATAAAACTCGTTCGCAAGTAATGCCATAAACTATAATACAATAGACGATTCTGTCGATTATTGTTGATTATTTGCAATGCCTCGTTACGTCTGCTAATGATCCGTGATGATATTTTATTATTATTTCCATGCATATTGTGCGTTTTCTAGTGGTGTTTTACGCGGGATTTACGATCATCGTTTCCGGTATGGCAGCATCGAAAAGTATCATTCTTTACCGGTATATCGGTAACTATGTGCGGTGAACGTCATTGTTGCACGACGTTGATAACTTAGACGACCGGTTTACTTCGGCATGCCTTTCCGTTATATCCTTCCTAATGGAGAGGATTTTTCCGCTTCGCAATCGCGACGACTTGCAGTTACTTGTTTTGACACTCCCGCGGGACCAGGATGTACACGTGAGTTATTATGAACCTAGAGCGAGGCAAGTTATTAAAGCTCGTCAGCGCGAATCAATTATTCCGTTAGATATGGATAATTATAGCGTTCGTATCTATATATGGTGTTGAAGATAACACTGCACGTTAAGTGTGCCTCTCATAAGAATAAATATCCGTCAAGTATAGGATATAATCGTAATACTCTACCAAACATAGATCTTCCTTTCAAACGCACGAACGTATTTATCGATTAACGCGAAACATTTTCTTTACCTCTAAAATAATACATTAATATGTTCTGAAAAATTCTAACAACGAGAATGCAGAAACACATCCGTAAAATTCTTCGCGTTTTTACTATTATGCTCTTTGTTTTTCCACGCGCTGAAACTTTTCTGTATGGTATATCGTATTAAAGCGACACATCTATTATAGATATTCTTTAATATTGAAATGATATACTTTAATATTGAAAATACTTTATTATTGATATTATTATAAGAGGCTTTGTAAACGAAGAGATTTACTTAATTAAATGTTACGTATTTAATTAAATGTCCTTTTTATCTATAACATGCTTTAAAAATTAGGCGTGCTTACCGTGAAACTCGAGACAAGGTATGCACTTTATATACACTGGTTTCACACAGATAGTTAATATACTCGATTAATATACTCTAGAGATAAATTGTGCAAAAGAAAACATTCGATCATTATAAAACTGCGGATAGAATATACCTACTTAATCTCAGCCGGTATGCTCGAAATTAAAGTTAAGCTTAATAAGTTTTCTCTACGACGCAAAGAAAAAAAAAAATAAACACAGAGTGGATCTTGGCACGATGATCGAGATTTCTCGAGCGGATTCTGTTCGACATACCACGAGGAGGGCATCATTATTTCTGTCGGTGTGGTGTCAGCAACGCAACAATTTCTAAATCTCTAAATTACCGGCGCGGACGTTTACTATCGGAAGAAAGGCACTTAATTTGTACGAGGAAGTACTGTTACGAAAGAGAGAGGGAGAACTATTCGTTCGTTAAAACGTTCTTCAAGTGGTGTTGCGTGCGTCATAAATAAGGGGGAATGGTGGACGAGCGATACAGGGGTTCTCCCGTTCTCTCATAATGATGAGGAAACCTTCTCTCGCTGCCTGCGACCGTGTCGCTCGATTTAGCTGATTTGAATGATTTTTTTCGTGATCCTGTGATCGCATGGACCACAGCCACTGGGTTAATAATTAAATAGAGATTTTACGCATTCAGTCGTAGTTAACGAATCGTAACGTAAGGTCGGTGGCATGTCATGTATATTACGTGTATTAAGGACAATTTCGAGATGCTTTATTTTGGCGAAGTGTATTGACATGCCGAGTAAATGTTACAATTACAAGAGAATTCGTTTGCGATCGGATTCGAGGCCCGGAATATAATTTGAACTATCCCTATTATTGTAGGTTTCGTGTGAGACGCTATAATTTTATTACGATCACTCCGTATATAGTTAACTTTTAAGTGGGTGAGGTGATTTATTGTTCTGAAAAAAGGGATAGAAAATATTGCCCAGATGTCTAGAAGTCTTAGGTTTATTATTTTTACAATCTTCTATCTCATAAGGATGTAACTAATATAAATTTAACTAACATAATATGACATAATATATAAAGCATTATCATCTATGTTCAACACTAAAAGTATCTTAGTACCAATATCTTATTCACTAAACAGAATAAGTGAATAAAATTAATTAGTTTAGAAAATAAAGAAAAATATGAAAAATCAAATATTTCAATAGTATAAAGAGGATATATTTATTGAAAAATAAAAATAACTTAAGAATTCTATTTTACATAAAGACAATAATATTAATCTAAAGAAACAATCAGTAATAACCGTTCAGTATTTTTGGTGTTGAGCGTTCTACATAATTATTTCGATGCTCCAAAAGAATTATTTTTAGATCTGTATCTAGTTAAATTTTTAAATATTTTAGAAAAACCATTTTTTTTGTAGAGTTAAAAAAATCATTTAAAATTTGAATTATGTACATTATATACAACTAATCTAATTTTTGGAAAGATGAAATTTTTTTATTACTGCATTATAACAATGTATAATGCAATACTGATTAATACCTATATGATTGATCAATATTGTTCTTCGAATATTTTAAATGATATTAATTTTAATGTGCGGTAGAAAGTGTAACTTCGTTTTAAGACTTCGCAAAGTGTCGTGGACGTGTTGCAAATGAACTCACGCACGGTTGGAAGATTGAACGAGCAATAAAAGAGTCACATCTCATAATAACGGCGTCGCGTAAAGGTATCCGTTTATGAAAACCAAACGACTCGAACGTACTTACATGCATATGCACGCACGCGCGTTGCGCGGACTAAAGACGACTGGCTCGCTCGCCCGCAGCAAGTACGCAGCAATACATTATTAGCTCCTTATGCACCCTACATGCGTAGCATGTTGCAACAGTGTCCTAGCTACCGTGTACATGCGCGAGGAATAATATTAGGAATGAGTCGATATATATATATATATATATACGCGCACACCGGCGCGGCGTCGCATTATCCGCGACGGTGATTATTGCCCTCACGACAACTTCCGTGGCGAGCATAAACACCAACGTGCCGACGTCGACCGGGGCTCATTTGAATAAACAGCCACGATTATTATTACACGATCTGCAACCTTGTATTATAGCTTTGCATCGGCAATCGTCGCGATCAGGTTCGACTTAGACCGCGGGAGAACGCGCGAGCGTGATTGCGAGCGTTTCACTCGTTTCTTCGTGTCGTACCTCGTTATCGAATTAGCGATAACGACCTTTGGTCGTGGTAATTACGATATTATTTCAACCGATTCCCGCGCGAGAAAGATAAATAAAGATAGATAAAGCATTTATTGAGATTCTAGGGCAGGCCCTCTAAGAATATAAAGCATAACTATAAAAGAATTAACAAAAAAAATATTTTAAACATAACAATAATGTTTCCCGATAGTACAATGATTGATGAGAAACTAAAAATGTGTATAATAATAAGAACGGAAGTTTCTTCTAATAATTCATACCGTGCGAAAGTAAAAAAGTTTGACAAACAGGCAAAAATTACAAATTGAAGGAAAAAATGAAAAAAACGAGAAATGAAATTTAACTATTTCAGATAGAGAAAAAGAGAGAAAGAGTGATGTCAAAGTTATTATTCACGAATATAAATTTGGACATAAATTTGAACGTCCAATGATGTTTCTTTCCTACGATCGATCGATCACCTGAGGTACCTCTATGTTCGAATACTTTGAAAGCGCGAGAAGCGACTTCGAAGGCAAAACGGCATTCCAATGACGCTAGCTTTTACTCGCGATTTAACCGATTGTGAGATCCGCGGAAGTAGTGCAAGTCATGCATCTAGGAAGCCGCGCCGACGTTCGGTGGCTCCCTACCGATCTAACCGAGTTGCATTGCGCGACTGTAATATCATTATCGTTCGTCGGGCGAACCTCCTATGCTCGTCCCGAGGTTAATCAATTATTACAGGCTCTCCCGTGAGCTGCTCGTCGGTAGCGATCGACCGTGGCTACCTAGCTTCGGCTATTATTCAGTCTGATCTCAAGAGGAGTCGAGTCGACTGAGGGACGAAGGTAAACCGGTGATTCCCGTCTTTCCCTATTTCGTCTCTGCGATTTAAACACGCAAAACACAATCAAAACGTGTGTGGATTGAATTATATGGTCTTAAGTCTAACAATAAGTATTATAAAATTACTAAGAAATATATATATTTCTTTATTCTTAAAAGGTTTGTATTATAACAGAGTATAGATATAGTTTTTTGTTTTATTTACACGATATTCATTGTTTTAATTATTATTTTATTCTATTCCTTCCATTATAGCATAATATATATTATTCTATATTTTTAATTTTCTTATGTAAAGAGTATGTAAAGAGTATGTATCTTATAACTTATGCAATCAATAGAATGAAATGGAAAAAGAAAATAACTGAAATTGTAAATTTTGTTATAAAAAAATTTAAAAATAACAAAACATACACATAAAAACAATATTTTTCACTATTATCGCGCAGTTTTACATTGAAAAAAAAAAAAACATTTTATTATAAAAAATTTGATAAGAAAGAGAAAGGGAATTATCTTTCTTATATATAGTACTTCTTGAATTTTCAAATAGAAATGATTCCACGAAAATGAATGAAAATAGTATTCATTCACGAATGTTTTTTTATTTTGTATAATTTACTCAAAACATAAACTGAATCAGTCAGATCACAGTCACACACGACGGAAAGATTTCGAAACACAATGCTCACTCGTCTGTCGAGTCTATAAAGAGACTACTTTGTACAAGTAACGTGACGCGGAAATTTGCAGTCTACAGATATGCAGAGAGTTGACGGCTTGTGGGCTGTATAAGAGTCGCGCGGATCTTTAAACGCGTCGCCAGAACGTAAGGTAGGAATAACGAGCCGATACTTCTTACACCAGTCGTGCCAGTCCTCGCGTTGTCGTTCTCAGTTCTGTCCCACCTGACTCCACGATCGTCCGCTCCTCCTTTACGAGGTGGCTGCCTCGCTCAAATGTCATTTCCAGTGCGGCACACGCTCATTGTCCGCTCGATATAGCGGGCCGCGCTTCCTTATAGAGGACTCCAGAAACTCTCTCTCCTTCTCTCTCTTTCTCTCTTGTCGACACCGACGCCGACGATGAAAAACGACGCAGCCGTTTTTAATCGGCTCCTCTTAGGACGGCTTAGGACGGCTAGTGTTTGCTGTCGGCGTTCATATTTATATTCTGTTATTAGTATACTGATGTGGCGATGCGATGCTCGGAAAAAGCGGCGCTTCCACGTTCGTCGGATAAATACGAGCCGATAGCCACCGCGGGGTAGACTCCGCCGTCTTCTTCTTCTTCTTCACGTCTTTTCATCTCGGAAGAGCCTTGCACCCCAGTCATCGTTGTCGATTTTCTTTATCCATCCGCCCCCACCTGTCCTCGTGCGGCAAGTGACATTTTTGTTTAATCAAACAGGTTTTAGATGGTGCGCTTGTGAACCACCGCCACGCTCACGACTTCCTGCAAGCGCACTGGCACCGGTCGTACGGTACGTTCGAATGTCAACGTAGAGAAGAGCCTCACGAAGTCGTTTCTCCGTGTAGCCGTACCTGTTTTTCGACCTCCCGCTCGCTCTCTGTGCAAGGTGTTCACATGATTTTTTCCCTCTTTGTCTTGGAGCTTCAATCCGAGATGGTGTGCGCGATTGCGAGTCGTGGTCATCGTATGCCGTATGTTACCTTGTTTAACGTCTGATTATCCTTAAGAAATTTCTTCTTTTACGCAAGAAATTAAAAGTATTTAATTATTAATATTAATAATAATAAATAATAATAAATAATATTATAAATATTATTAAAAATTATCAATATTAATAAATATTATAAAATTATTTAATTATTAATATTGAATATCTCCGTAATTGTATTTCTATCCAAATTTTCTTACAGCAGGATTTACTTTATCAAAAGATATTACAGTGGCAATAGCTGTCAAAAGTTCCTGGAGTAATTTTATTGTATTGTTTAGATAAAGAATCTTTACAAATAAAGATCTCATATACAAGTACTTGAATATATAATATATTTGAATGTTTAAAATATTGTGGATTATACAAGAATTTTATTAATTTTATTAATTTATGTATTTATATAAATTGAAAAAGAGATTGACAAAAAATTATTATAAAATTATATGTTGGCCCCGAAACTTGTGGCAACTACTAAACTTTCTAAAATTCCATAACTATCTTCTATCTCTGTATTATTGATAATCATTTTGAATAAGAAAAGACTATGGGGTCCTAGAGTTGTTTTCAGCGTGTCATTATTTTAGAGAAAATCGCATATTTGCCGGATAAAGTCCGCGTTCTTGCACGTCAGACACATTCCGATTCTGACATTATTGAATTCGAGATAGTCGATACAACGGTACGGTAGACGACGAGTATCATCCTAGTTGCTTGCGCAGCTGCCGGTATTGACGATCGAGCGGATAATCAATAATAACGAGTAGTGAGATGGAGGCAGCTGAACTGGCTACAAATTGTAAATTCTCCATGAAATTAGGCGGCGTGCCAGTTCTGCTTTCTCCTCTCGAGGAATCGGGCGCGCGTCTAGATACATATCGATGTACGAAATCGTTTTTAAGTATGTCAGTCGTGCTTAATTCGCCGAGTACATTCTCATTGAATTAGAGACAAAAATCTTCAATAGTGATTTTTAAAGTTCTTCTTAAACGTGTCGTTCAATTTATTTTACAATGAACCGGCATGAAAGCCGGTTAATTAACATCAGATTTTGATACCAAGATTATAATAACAGGTATTATAATAGCACATTATGTCTCGAGGAATTAATGTATATTAATTTAGCATAATTTTTATTAAGAGATTTAAAAGTTTAATTTCAAATATTATTTAAATAATTATAATTTAACAATTACAATTGAAGTTATAAACATGGTTATAAGTAAATAAGAAACAAAAATCTTAAATTATTTTTTGACGTTTCAATTTTGTTTCACGTTTTTTGTATAATTGTATGTACACGGAAAAACGATTTGGATACAGATCTGAAAATAATTTTATTGAATCATCAAAATAAATTTGAAAAATAACATTGAAAATTAAAAAATAAACGATGCTAAAAAATTTGTGTTTTATTTTAGCAATCAACTTGACTTTCCAGTAAGATTATTTTGGTCCAGCAAAATAATTTTTGATCTTTATTCAGTTATATTTTTCTTTCAGCTCTTTTCATTTTTATAATACAGTATAAAGATTGTCAATAAAATTTCTTAATATATAATTAAGCCGATTAACTTATCGTATTATTTTAAAAAATGATGGAAAATGTATGTAATTATGTAAAACAAACGCCAATAGTATCAATCTAAATTAATTACGTTAAATTATACAGGTAATACATTACGTGCATGTTCAACAGGTGTGTATGGGCTGAACTCTAATAAAATAAAACACTTACGGAACCCGTAAAACACGTATATAATCAGCCGCGTCAATTTACCCGCCTGATGGTGCACGAGTCTAATATCCTCATCGTGTGTAATCTATCGTGGAGGCGCGAAAGAAGTTACGATATTCATGCGTGATGATCATCATGATCCGAGCGACAGCTGAACCACGTAAGACCACACCAATAAATCAAGCCGGAATTGGAAATCCATCAGAGGTATAATTCTCGTCCGACGGCTTTGGGGAGCAATCGGGAAGTCACTGCTTCCCTGTCGCGTGTATCATCGTAATGGCGTGACATATTATGTCTCCTGAGGAATATGATGATGGAACGGTCGCTGTGACACTCACGAGATAGATTTTTTGTCTGCTCGAAGTAATGTGCGAAAAGAAAAGGTTAAACCTGCGAAAGAGTGAAAAATCGATCGGATATTACCGCGCTGCATCTGTAACTTGATCGATAATGCGCTCATTGTTACTTATTTAATAAAGGGCTCTTAATGCATTTGCGAGTTGAGAAACGAGGCTCATTTCATAATAAATAGTGGTAGATAGCAGATTTACGATGCTATCGCGAATATACCGGCGTGGTGCTGCCGGATGATTTCGTAAAAAAAGATACGGAGAGTTGAAATGAAAGCAGCACGTTGCCAGCGGAAACATAATCGAATCTAATCAAATGCATTCTGCTATTATCTTTTTTTTTCTCGTCTCCAGCGATACATCAAACCGTCGCGCCGCGCCACGATGCATGGAGGCCTTCCGAAACTTGTCATGATCGCTAAAAATTAATTTTACATTGCGATTGAGGAAAGGCAACGGCGAATCACGCAGAGGCGCAATTTCTTTCCGCGGCGGATGAAATAACTGTAATTTACCATTTAATTACGCATAATTGCAGAATTCACGTCGTAATCAATATACAACATTGATAATTTTCCACAACAATGCTCTTACATCTAGCGAGCATAAGCGTAATTATAATTAATGCGTTTCATTACCAGTGCGTCAACATAATTGAAGTTCATTAAAACATGTGAATATATTCACGAGCGTACAACAGAAACGAAATAAAACATCTTGTAACTCGAATTACAAATCACTTCGCGAGAGTTAATCGTCGATACCGATGGGAACAATGATCTCGTTAAGCACCAACAACAACGCGGTTACGTCCGCCGGCTATTGATGTTACGATTAATAACAGGACGTATAAGTTCCTGATTAATTGCTCGAATAAAACGCACCGCGGTAGTCGCGGATATATGGGTATTAGGCGTTCCTGAGTTACGATATAATTATCATCAGCCGGGAACCTGACCGCCTCGTTCGTCGGGAATTGCAGCACAAAACGCGCACGCCGACGCCGTGTAATCACTAATTGGAAAAACACCTTGATGATCTAAGTTCAAAATTGGAATATAAAATTGGAATGTCGAAACGTAAAAAGTTTGTTTTGCGCGAATAGCAAAACTTAATAAATTATTAATTTTACATCAGACGTAAAGAAATTAAGATAAATTTTCTTATTAAAAAACTTAACAATTTTGATTATTCAGTGCTATTACATACTTTGTTATTATATTTTTTATATTGTATGGTAATTTATCGTTGTGGTTTAATTAATTTCTTTAGTATACGGATAATGTAAAACTTTTTAACTTAATATGTCAGTAATGACAGGACAATTGCAGAAGCATCTTAAGACACTATATTGTTTTTATGTTTCAATTACTTAAATCAATGATAAGTCAAAAACATTGTATGAATAAAATAACTAAGAGAAGCGCACTTACGATCACAAAGTTAGAATAGAACATCTATATATGTATTTAAATAAATTTATTCTCGAATATATGATTGCGCGCCGATTACTTTTCAGATTTGCAATGCAATCAAACTGTAATAATAATTATCCCTGCAAATTCAATGCTATTAGCATTCTTAAATCTGTAGAGAACTTATAATAACACATTAACGTTAATTTATTTGAATAACTGAAGTTATGTTTCAAAAACAATTTGAATTCTAAAGATATTTTTTAGATATTTTTTACCATTAATGTTTTTCAAAAAATTCTTAACACATTAAACAAAAAAATATTTTATTATCTGCGGTCAACGATATCACATTAAAAAAGCTAGACGATCTAGAATTAAAAAAGATTGATGAATTAGAGAGAAGAATAAGCTCTAATAACGCCGCGTCAAAAATGTGTTGAAATCTTAATTGCTTCCGATGTATCGTGCGTCAAAGTGGCATTATGTAAACCGTCAATGGGAGGATCACTCAACATTAGTTGACAGGCAACTGGAGTGTAGACGACATCCCGAACAAGCGGAAAAATCATTGAAAATCGATCAAAAATCGTCTATCGATTTCGCCGCCTGTTTCGCCGTATCGAATTGGACGCGTTAGTTTCTGAAACGGTAATGACGCGAAACCGGTTTTTTTTCCGGCTCAGTTGCGATCCGGAGGCGAAATGAGAAAGGAAGAGGACACGGAGATAATGGAGGACGATGCGACGCTTTACTTATTCTCTCTCTGCACTCCCAATCGAACTGGTTGCGATAAAAGGGCGACGATATTTTCGCCGCAACGCTCGTTAACATCAATAAACCATTGGTGTACCGTTAATGAACCAATAATTAATCGGCGTGTAATGAAGTCCGCTATCTGGCAGCGGATTAACTCGAATGGCAAGCTCGTATACCACTGTGAGGAGGAATCTCGCGAACGCCAGTAGCCGGATCGTTTTGCAAGTATATCAACGATTCTCTTATATCTCGTGCACAGGATGCATTATGCTTATGAAGTATCCCTGTGCGTGACTCATTTCCCTAAAAGCCACCACCTCAAGCGCAGGTACGAGAGCCTTGCAACTATCGTTTTACGATCGATTGCAATGTATCCTCCACTTGTCCACTTCAAATAAATATCAATTCTTGAAATTCATTTTTTTACTTTTATTACTTCTATTCTATATTTTCACAATAATCATTGTCAATTATTCTTTACTTAGAAAGAAAACTATTCTTCTTATTTTAAGTAATAAATACTAATTCTACAATTTATTTTTCTGCTTTTGTTATTTCTACTCTATATTTACAGTAATCATTGTCAATCATCTTTTATACAGAAAGAAATTGTTGCAGAAGAATATTTATCTAAAAATTTAATTAGATACAAATCTGAAAATAATTTTGGATCATTAAAATAATTATGTAAGATGCTCTAGCATGGTAGGAAAGATAGGTAAGGAAAGTTGTAAAACATTTTGACTAGTAACTAGCTCGAGCTATATAATTATTTTTATAGTTCAACGAAATTATTTTCAAATTTTTATATGGCTAAATTTTTAAATACTGCAAAATCATTCTTTCCATGTAAAAATTTTTTGTGCTTATAAATTATGATATACGTTATAAATTAAATATTCTCTTTTCCAACCAAACTAAATGTTTGAGAGAATAATGCTTAACGTATTATATTAATTTGATTATTGAATTTGATTATTGTTCGTCGTTATCAAAAAGTTTGCTATTAAGAATTAGTAATTTAATTATGTTAATATTAAAAGAGTTCACGTCCTGTCATTTTGTATATATATTTTTTTCTAGGTGCATATTATACGCTTTCTCAAGACGATTCTCCTTTTTGTGTCTCTCTTCTCATAGACGTATCTGGTATGCAAGAGGGCTTTCGGCGTATGAAAGAGCTCGTGTGCACGCCCAAGCGCATCTCTCTTAAGAAAGAGAGTCCAAGAGCCATGCCTATTCATACGTCCACGCGTCATAATGCGTTGCCCGCGCGTGTGGGTGAGAACTCGCGTAGAAATATTTCGTTCGACGCTTCCTGCTCGTTTAATCAATGACATCTTTGAGCGTGAAGATGCGCGTCGAGAGTGGCATACGTGTGTGCGAAGATACGTCGGCGCGAAGATGCTCCGCGTGAAAAACTCGAATCCAGAGATCCAGAACGGAATGGGCCTCCGAAAAACATGGCACGCTTTATTCTTCGATTATTCACACAATTATTATTTATTGACTTTGAAACTTCGCAACGCCGTATCGTCGCTGATCGCTTGCGATTGTTAGTCGCGATAAACTGCGGCGACCACGTTTCGGGGATATACAGTTTTCGAATTATAAATCATCACAACGCGATCTCGGTTAATTCAATCCGTTACTGCTGAAGTTTGTTACATCAAGTTTAACATAAATCACGATAAATTTCAATTTATGACAACCAGAGGCTATAGACATGCTAAAAGCACCTTGTTTCGTAAGAAGTATCGATATACAATCCGATCTCAACGAAACGATTAAGTATAATCCCGTATTATCGCCGATCTTGCCAATAAATCATGAAGTTAATTTGTTAATTAAATAAGATTAAGATCAATAATTTTTTATGTTATTGCGATATTAAACTGCTCGTTATTTAATTGTCTATATACTGCGTACCGAACCGTGAAATTTATGGTATTCTCTTTATGGATATGACATTCATATGTTCATATATTTCAATCTATCTGCAATAGAGGTTGAAATCTTTCGCGAGAAAGTCGTTATCTTCGTACGATAGTATGCCGATGGAGATGAGTGATATAATCCTGATGCACAATATATACATTGATGTGATATCGTTAAACGCCTTTTCAGTTACGGCTACTTAGCTTTTTTTTTAATATTTTT
>Ga0157364_1002530_pt1 | contig 17083 bp, 7 predicted proteins | sample AttsexASBM2_FD_111476 | JGI IMG/M metagenome (GOLD analysis project Ga0157364, IMG submission 111476) | Fungus gardens microbial communities from leaf cutter ant in Ribeirão Preto, State of São Paulo, Brazil - Atta sexdens ASBM2 | ecosystem: Host-associated > Fungi > Mycelium > Unclassified ... | reverse complement strand
CCCAAGAGTATTCTTGTCCATAGAAACACTTCTCGAAAATCTGCCGTTCGGAATTGACATTGAAATTATAGATCCCATATGCTCGTGGCAATTGAATAATCAGCGCATTAAATATGAGAGAGATGTAACACAGATTAGATAATAGCCTAACGTGAGAAGAAGAAGAAGAAGACAGAATTAAAGCTGCCATTACTTGGGTTAGACTAAGAAGAATCGAAACTACTATTAATTGGGCATTTTATTCTAGAGAAACATATTCTTAGCGCCTTTTTTTTTACCTTTTTTAAAAAAGTAAGTTTGTATTGATTAATAATTAATATCGAAGAGAGAAATGCGAAGAATGTACAACTTACTGGTGATAGAAATAATGTGAGTAGTGGCGTCTCGAATGTAGTTCTTGGCGATGAAGTTTGTGTCTGGCTCAGAGGATGATTTGGCTCGGAGATGTTGGAGCTGGATTCAGTATGTGATCATTGATTCGAAGATTATGAAAACAAGATCGCAGCCGAGAGCGCGAAAGCTCAAGAGCCCGAGAATCCGCGAAAATAACGGCGATGAATAACAATGCGAAAGACAGTCAAAGAATACCCAAAGTCCCACAAGATCGCCGTTTATAGTTTATAGATATTCTTAGGAGCGAGAGTTCGAGAATTAACTCATCGAGTTCGGATTGATGAAATAGATTTTTTTAATTAGGACTCTTTCCTCGCTTCCGGATTGGTCAAGGTTCGGAGTTTTGTGGGAGGAAAGGATGTTGACCAGTTTGGCCGGAACTTATGGAATGTCATTCTTAATTTTATGACGCCTTTCCTTAAAGTTATGCGCAAAGGATACGTTGAGAGATGCAAACGTTCAATGTCGCCACAGAATAAACGAATGTCTCTCCCTCGAGTGTCGTTTTTCGATTTTACGATCGCGGACTCCGAATCCGTGGGAATCGGTCCGTGACTTGACCGTTAGAAAATATCTTGACGTTAGGGGCGTCCCTCTAATAGATATATTTATTGTTCCTTTAACCATGGCATTTGAGATTTCGGTATTTTTAAAGTACACGTGTTCGTTTTCTTTTATTTTTCTTTGAATGACAGTTATGAGGATAGAAAAGCAGATTTTTTATTTAAAAGGGGAGATTTTATTACTATTTCAAAGTTTTTTCTTGTGAATTTTAGTTTAGTTCTCGTAATGGTCATTGGAAAAGTTTAACAACTTCAGTTCTCTACGGAAGAAAGAGTCGTGGGAATCCTCTGGACATAATAGTATTAAACAGTATTAAACAACGGAAAAAATAATTTGAACTTCGAAAATTGAATCAAAATCTTATTTTGTTTAGTTGTATATAGTAGTTGTATAGTAGTTGTATATATAGTGTCATATTCGAAATTGTGTATCACACCCTAATAAAAATTTAGAGAATAATTGAACAATTCCGATCGAAATTCATTCTGAATAGTTCCATAAATACGTGTTAACTTGAAATCACAGAAAGAGTCATCTTCGTACTGTGTCGCAAATGGAAGATCCCTTTCGCATCACACTAGCATGAATCATCACGGTTATTCCCTTTGATTGTTTAATGAGTTTTACGAGTTAGAATGTCGCCTCAACTACGTATACGCTCATATAGCTTTTTCTTTCACTGGCGAAACGAATCTATCGTAAAATTATTTATGATTTCGATCGGATAAACGAGAAAATTTTTTGACTGGCGAGTTTTGAAATCCGCATACTACCGTTTCGTTTGTAACAAAACAAATCGCGGTTTCCACCAATTACAGCTTGAAAATCTTTGCACAACTCTGTTTGTATTATTCTAAATTCTTGATCATTATTTCTTTGTAACGTATTTGTTTGGAAATATTTTTCTTTCCTGTTAATAATTATTTTTAAAATCCTCAATCATCACACGCACATTTACACTTTTGATTTTATTAATCATTTGTAAATTATTTAATATATTCTCATCAATTTGCAATGCTTTAATTGTAAATTTAGTAATTTGTTGATTTCATTTTTTGTTTGTTTATGTATCGTTGCGTTAATAGAAAAATAATACAACTGAAAAATTAGCATTTTTAGGACAACAAAAGAAAATCGATTCTAAAAATTAAAATATTTTTGTGGGAAAATGATATATTTTTTTGCTCAATTTAATTATTTATATGGAACAGTGTCACAATTCTGATAAAAGATCAGGATAAAATTTATGCTGTAATAGGGTCACAATTTATAAAATCTCTTAACAGTCAAATTTTAAAAACTCATGAATTTTTAAAGAATTATAATTAAATATATTATAATTGAAAATATAATATAATGAAAAGAAACATTATTATCCTAACTGAAACTTATTAGTGCAGAATTTTTTTAATGTTCTACCAAAAAATTAATTTTGAGAGGTGCCATTTGTCACTCAATAAAGAGACATGTTTCGTTTATACGAAAATATTCTCAAAAACATTTTTTTTTCATCTGTCAATTTCGATGAGTTCTGAATGATATCTTGTCACTGAATGATGTCTTGAATATAGATCGAAATAGAAGATACATAATTTTTGATAAATCAATCATACTTGTGGAAAGGGATAAACTGAAATATTCACTATTCTAATTGAAATGTTATCAGTTCAGAATTTATAAAGTGTTCTACTGAAAAGTTGCTAATTTTGCGATATCATTTTTCTGTCAATGCGGTGATATGTTTCTTTTATACGAAAAATATTCTCGGAAACATTTTTTTTTCATCCATTAATTTTGACAAGCTCTGAATAATATCTCTAATAAATAAAGATCAAAATAGAAGATAGGTATTTAATTTTTAATAAATCAATTACATTTGTGGAAACAGGATAAACTAGCAGAATGAAACTGATTTCTCAGAACAGGAATATATGCATCTACATGTTATAAAGTGGCAATATTCTTATTCAAGCGATTTTTTTGCTAATCGTGTTGAAATCGTCTCTGACGTGTCCGCGCGTGACGTTCATCCATTCAAATTATAGAACGCGTTGTAAAGACGTAAATGAAATGCGCGTATATTAATTGACATATATTAAACGTGTGTCAAGCTTTTATCCGTCATATTTTGATATCGGCAAATAAGTCGCTGCTTTAGATTAGTAATTAGCAATTGATTGCCACGACAAACCGCTAAGTCACAAAAATGAAAGCACTGTATGATACAATATTAAAATCTAACTGTTGAGAGATTTTATAAACTCGATACAATAATTATGGTTATCTTTAGTTTTTATTTAAAACATATGCAATGTTAAATGAAATTATAAACTTTATAATATTTTTATGAATTTATTATAAACTACTCGCAAGTATGTCACAAAACAAAAAGATCAGAATTTTTATTTTGTCATTTATATTTATTATTTACTATTTTTTCTTTTCATTTATGATCTTATTTACTAGGGTAATTTCTGTTCGTATTTGCGCAATTCATTGGCATGCCGATGAAAAATTAGTTTCCATTAAATTCAATTAGGACTTAAAATTTTCATAGTCTCTCATCTATATACATATAATACGGTATAATATATTTCATTAATCTTTTGAAAACCAGAGTTTTTCTAACAAAATAACTTATAGATTATCAAAATTTTGTTTTTTAAAGGTTTAAAGGGATCGTTGAATTTAATTCGAATCTTCGAATTCTAAAATTCACATTTCGAAAACTAATCTGATTATCGTGAAATTCGATTTTGGAAGATTTTTAGTTTAGCGTTTGAATATAGTCTAAAAGAAATATGGAATTTGTAATAAATATAACTCAAATAATGTAATAAGTATCTTTTTTGTAAAAGGATAGTAACCTCCATATGAAGAAAAAAAAGTATCAGAGGACTTATAATCAGAGTTGAGAAAATCAATTTGAAAATGAATACTAATTGTTTATGTAGTACTGATGAACATTAAATAAAATGAAACTGAAAACTTGATGTTATGTATCTATATTCTATATCTTTCAAATAGAACCAAGTTTTATGATAATTAATACATTTAAAAAAAAATTCTATCCACCATATTAAATCTATTATTTAAAATTTTTTATTTTTAACTTCAGATTTTTGAATAAAGCATTATCAAATAAAGCATTATCTCATAGACCAAGTTTCATAAAAATTGAACGAACAAGTTATAAAATAAAAGAGAGTGTATGTGACGTGACTTCAAATGGGGTCGACCCACAAAGGGCAAAAAAAGAACAAAAAGAAAGAAGTTGACAGAAAAATTTCCATAATTTTGAAAAAAAATCTTCGAAAATAAAGAAATTTATGTCCACCTCGTTAGACAAAATCATTATATAAATAAGCGAACAAACTGTCGCGTCCGGAGAAGTATTTTATATTTTCCAACAGTCTCGTATGGTCGCTAATAGGCGCGTTGCAAAGCAACGGTCAGTTTTTAGAACTGCAATTGCAGTTCCCGCTGGCGAGAGCTCTCGTAACGCGCATTTGCATCCCTGTAGGGTCGTCGTCATCATCGTCGTTGCTACGTATGTATTCCAGATTTGAAGAGAGGACAATGGGAAATCGATACGGGTCGGATATATATGGTACGTATCACTCCCTCGTACATGTATGTCCCATTCTGTTGTTTGTTCATGCAGTCAGTGCGTGATTGAACGACGCGGGTGCGACGTGCGTTCCGTTCAGTTTCAAAGAATTGCATTCGCCGTTCGGTGATCGGCGGACTGCGGAGGTCAGGCGTGCGTGCTCGCGCGCGCAAATATATTGCGAAACCCGGAAAATAGCGATCTCATGATCTCTTGACTGAACGGGGAACCGACGACCTGCCAATCCCGTACTTGTATCAGTGGCGCATGGCGCATCGATTAACTCCGCGATTGACGTTAACTTCTCCCGATAGCACGCCGTTAAATTATCGTCTCGGGATTAATTCCCTCTTTCCCTCCCTCCCTCTCTCTCTCTCTCTCTCTCTCTCTCTCTCTCTCTGGTTTGCGAAACGTGCCGCGGATTTATCCCTTTTTTTCTTTCTTTTTTTTTCGAATGCCGTATAACGAGAGAATCAGGGATAGCAGAGTGGCGAGGTTCAAATTTAATGGGACGTAACGTCGAGCATTCCGACGCGGGAACGCCAACCGGTTGAAAATGTACGCTTCTCGGTGATTAATGGGACTTAATTTTTCATCGCCAAGTCGGTAAATCGCGCAAATACACCGGAACAAAAATTATCAGTGTGAATAAAATTATCATGCGTGGACAGAAAATAAAGAACAATCTCTACTACTTTTTCCCACTCTTTTCCCGCAATCCCCTGATGTTATGATTAAAATATCTACCCACCAATCAGGAAAATGTTTGGCTGATGAAATATAACGCACGTTTATGCAGAAATCATATTTTTAATATTTACTACGTATACGGTATATCATCGTCGGATATATGGCATCCGATATAAATAATAATATAAACTCCTTGTAGGTTTATAAGTTGCTTGATCAATAATATTAAATTAATTATCATATAATATTACATTTCTAGCTTTATAAAATCATTTTAAGATCAAATAATTCGATGTTTCATTTTTGCGGTTCAAAAATATGAAGGCGAAATGTACAAAACTAAAAAAAATGATTGTCAATTACACATAATTACGCCTAATAATTGAAAATATTAATATTTATATATTCTGTGTTGAGCAATTATTATTTATAATATTTCGATAAAGACATATGTTCGTATTCGTGGAATGAGGAGGAGAAGGTTCGTTAAAATTACTTGCACCTTCGAGAAAGGATTTTAGAAACACGTATCATATACATCGCTGTAAACATAATGCTATTTTATGATACACAATATCGTGCAGACGCATTTTTCATGTGCGTGTGGTTTCAGTTTGCATTTCATCATGTTTACTCACGCTATACGTGTTAAGGCTCAGAACCGTCTCGCGGGTGATCTTTATTTATGCATTTACTTTAATATCAATTTATGTGTTGCTACCTTCGGCAATTACGAGATTTATATATATGTCGTGTCAAACCGATGCTTCGTGCGTTGATTTTTTTATCAAATATTTGCGCACGCAATAAATGAATAGCTGCAATTTACTATTTACATGTTCTATTACGTTACTGAATATTTGTACATAATAAATATTTGCTATGTGGTTAGAATATTGCGTGGATGTGCTATTTTTTAATATCCTTTGCAGAGACGCATGAATCCATACGTTTAACGTATTAATATCAACAAAAGCATTAAAAATACGTATCACAAATACTTCCAATGATATGATCATAAATACTTCCTATGATATTTATCATACTTGACTTGTTCAAAACATTTTTTTCGTGTTTGAAAACATAACGCGACAATAAATATTTTAAGATATTTTTATAACTTGCCTCATCGACTGATGCTATTATAGAATTGTTAGTTTTAAAAATGGACAATAGATGGCGATAAGATAACGCTATTTGGCTCGCTCAAATAATTCATAAAGCTTCTCATATTTCACGTGAAATCTATTTTACAATTGCGTAAATGTAATTGTAAGTGGTTAATTGTATGATTTGATTACATATTCACAATCGAATATTCTCCTCATATTCGACTGTGATTGATTAGTTCTTACAACTACGATTACGCAATTGTAAAATAGACAATGGAGGGAGGCCTTACATTAATATATTGGAAATACAATTCATATTAAAAACTAATAAACAGTTTATTCAAAATATGCAAGAAGCGTTCAATAATAATAAGCAACACTATTTACGGATTCTTATTGCTGTTATTTAAACGAATACGTATTTTTCTTTTCTTATGTATACTTTCAATTATAATAATGCAGCTGATTGTTACGTATAACATTTTGATATAAAACTAAATACACGTAATATCAAAGCGACTTGGATATTTTTGAAATATTTCCTTTTCGATTGAAGACATATATTGTCTATACACTTGTCCCATCTCTTTCTCGAATCTTGTGCTCCCGTGGAATTATGCGAGAATGACATTGGCAGAGTTCCAATACGCCGTAGAATGCGCGAGGACAACATGTACAGAGCAACGAACTTTAGTCGGCGTGACTTCGGGCGAGGATTCTTTTTATTTCGACGAGAACTTTTTAGCCAGGAACTTGATGCAGACGTTTTCTTTAGCGGCAGTAGTTTCGTTCCGTGTACGTCGTTCATCCCGCGATGCGATAATTGCGGGGTCCGTACGAGGGAAGAGACGGATGTCTCGAACAGTTCTTTTATAAAAAAAAAAATCGGGACTCGATTTCTCCGCGATAAATACGAATTTTCTTTTAAATTTTTAAATTGATTCAATCGATGGAGGAATACATTTAATCTTTCTCTATTTAATTTTTTTACATTTGGCTCATCATCACTAGCTACGTTTTATATTTTTGGAGGACCGTCCTGGAGTATCAATAAATACTTTATCTTTCTCTTTCTCTCTCTCTCTCTCTCTCTCTCTCTCTTACTTTTTTACAAGAGAAAAAATGTTGAAACATCATCGCGATAATAATATTATGTCGCAACACAAGCGATACAGAAATGGAAACATAAAATCGCAGAGGGAAAATAGAGATAAGAGAGAAATATTATCATTTAATAAAAGCTCCGAAAATATCAACATATTTAGCAGTACAATAGAGTTTGTAAACCAGTTTTTTCTCTCTAATGTTTTGCTTCGTTATATTTTTACAAGACGCAGCGTGAATGCCTATCGGTGTTATCATACCGTAATTAATGCGATCATTATCGCATCGCGCTGGCTAGATTAAAAGCTGCGCGCACCGCGAACACCGCGAAAACAGCTTAGCGTCAGGCGTGGTAATTAAAAATTACAGCTGGCGGTGAAAGAAGGAAAGAAAGCAAAACGAATGCCTAAACCGAATCTATGCGCGACGTAATTTTTAATTATTATTCCGCGACGATCGCGCATAAACCGCGCGACCGCGCGCAGCCTTCGCGCTCGCTACGTACGCTTAATTAATTAAACACAACGTAATTACCGGACGCGCAAACCGGGCGGGACAGCCAACCATTTTTAATTAATATACGGCAAAGCACGATTATGAGTTTCTCGCTAACGCCCTAACGATGACGACAACGACAACGACGACGCTACCATCGCTGTAGCATTTATTTGTGGGATATTATGCTGTCGGTATCAACAAACATTTCCAGGTCGAGTAAGTGCTCGTCGTAAGAGAGATAGAGGGGAAAAAGAATCTAGAGAGAGGTAATACGATTCCTATTATACGCTAAAGCCGATACTGGTAACGCACGACCCTATTCAACCTTCGGCGCCTCACTCCCGCCAGCAACCATCAGCGAAATAATCCCCGCGAAGTAATCCTCGGAGACCCGGCTGGTCCGACGCAATTTCGCGCGAATATGAATAAGAATCACGACTCACGCGTGACTCAGGAGCTCTCCGTTGCGGCCAAGTTAGGGCGCTGCCGGGTGGAGCAGGGTTGGCAGGTTAGGGTTGGCGTCGGAAAGAGCCGTGGTGGAGGTTTGGGGTTAGAGCGGTGGCGGCGGCGGCGGCGGCGGCGGCGGCAGCAGTGGTGGCGGTGGTGGCGACGGCGACGGTGACATGGTGGTGGAAACGGCAGCGATGGTGGTGGTGAGAATGACCGACTGCGCAGACCCCGAAGTCTCGGAGCCGCGAGTACGTAGTCAAACTCCGGCTCAGTAAGGACTGTGGTTCCCGTTCGCAGTGCAGTTCGAAATCACCGGGAGCACGTTCTTTCGTTTTTCTCTCTCCTTTCTCTCCTCTTTCTCTCTCTCTCTCTCTCTCTCTCTCTCTCTCTCTCTCTCTCTATCCTTCCCTCCCTCTCCTCTCTCTTTTTTCAACCTCTATCCCGTCGGTTTCATCCCTACCTCTTCGTTTTTCCATCATCTTCATTTATAATCTCCCCGCTTCGCTTATAGTCTTCGTCTTCTCTTTTCCCTACTCTCGCATGTTCTCCTCAACGACTTCAACCCGCTGAGGCGCCTCCTTAACTTTTCTTTCTCCTCGGTTGGTTCTCCGTCACCACGCAACACGCGACTATAATAAGCGCGACGGGAACTCTGATTCGATGACGGTGATCATTCACAATTGACGGATACGGGTGAAACACATTGGCGCTCACGTCCCGCCGATCCCAGGTGTCTTCATGGCGAGTCACGTCAGTCACGTGGATCGGCGGCGAAACCGGTGATTCCGGAGAATCTCGTTAGTCTCGGTCCGGAGACGGTTGACGGTGCGTGTGTGCCGCCTGATCGTCGGCGGATGTCTATCACTGGACAGGCCTATCGGTGTCCGCAAATCGCGGAGTGACCGTACGGCGTGGTGAAGAAGTGCGTGGAGGAAATCCGCGGGTCGATGTGCACAGGTCCGAGGAGACGCACCGACACTTGGCCTCGCTCGGTGTAAGTATCACCCACCCACTCTCTACCTCGAATCCACCCCTAAATACACGACACGAACGCCGGTATATGTACGACCGTGAGTCACCACTCACCACGCGTGCCCCGTGCGATAAGTCAGCTGGAAGCGCGATGCTTGCCGAAGCGAGGCTCTTGGTTCACGGGATTTCTCGGGTCAGCTGTTTACCGGTTGTACGCCCCGGCACACACCGTATCACGAGATCGCGTCCGGTAGACTGATTAAATATGCATTCTCTTTGGCGCGCGTTGCCCTTAAAATAGGGCTTCATTGACTCGCATTTAATCGCCCTGTGTTTATATACACAGTGCTCTTTTATAGAAGCTCCCGCTGCAAGTTGATTTACGGAGTCGAGCGCCTTCCTTGCTTACAAATTTACGAAAAACGTGCGATGAAATAAAGCTCTCATTAAATGTGCACGACAGCGCGGCGGGAGCTGAGTGACTTTTAGAGCCATTATATACTCTTATTCTCGAAAGCCACTTAGCTTTTTTTTAACCAAGCTGTTTCTCTATTAAATTCTCCTTTCTTCGTCAGCTGTTTTATTTAGAACGATAAAATTAAATAGAAAATATCGAATCTCAAAATTAAGGTGCTGTCTTTATTAATATATCGAGCTCAAAAGTTTCTATGCTACAAGTTTCGTATGCTGAACTCTTTCAAGTTTATAAATAATACAGTTTACTATTTGAAAATTCTAATTTCGAACTCATCTACATTTTTATTCTGCATTTTATTTTATCATCTGCATTCTTATTAATATTGTTACGTGGAAATGGTGATTTTTCTCTTTATTTTGCATACTCGCAAGATACAAACACTTTTGACTCAAAAAGAGGCGAAAGAGAAACTTCTCACAAAACAAAATGTAGTAAAGGTTCATCTGCTAAAGTCGATAACAAGCACGTAATCGTAGATTGCGAGACAAATTAAATCACTCATGTCTCCGCTGATAAATATATAATGATGCTTTCTTACACCGTGGGGCTTTGGCTTTATAATTAATTATCCGATACCGCAGATATCTCTAATCCCAACGAATTCGAAGTGCCGAGTTCCCGAATGAGCTCGTAATGAAATGCACCCTTCGCTCGTTCCATCTGGCGTTGTTTTTCTGGCCGATGGAAAATGCGACCCGAAATTATTCTCCGAGTTTAATAACGCTGGCTTATATCGCGTAAGTATTAAGTACGCGTTAGCACGTACGTATCCCGACGGTATTAAATTTTGACGTTCCTCCGGAGGGGGAAGTTACTTTTCCTTTTCGAGGGGTTGTTTAATGACTCGGAGTTTGTGAAGGAGAATTACAGCGGTTAATACATCGTAATTACTTCCACATGCCTACGCACAGAACGTCCAAATTCATCCGATCCGTCGGATATTTCACTTCGCGGTATCTCAACGTTTAATAATGCGCGCCATTGCGCGACTTTTGTGTATTTGGAAACTTATCCAGTTTCATAACGGATGATTTGTCGCGGTCGTAAAACCGTATCGCCGCTGTATGATTTGTGATCTCGCTCAAGAAATCTATACAACGCTCTATACAATGTTCGAGGGTTAATATCCTGTGCCACATAAATTGTAGATCGCGTACGTTACGCGAAATACGTTTATAAAATAATGTAACACAATTTTTCAGAGCTCGAATTGTTGCGAGATTCTGTTTGCGAAAATATTATTGACACGTGAGCGTACAAACGACGTAGCAAAATCAACGATATCCATTGCAAATATGAGATTGATTAAAAAAAAAAAAAAATGTCGTTTTTTCCCCGTTTTATTTAGCGAGAATAACACGAATAAAACATGAATTTGTTAATCGAGCCGCGATATCCTAAATCGATTATACGTATGAGCATTTCGATTCTATTTTGAATATTTTCTGTTAATACACATTATCGGCTCGCGTGTCGTGTAATAATCTATCAAAAATCAATTTAAGGATTTTGGTTGGATCGCATTTCTGAGTGGGAGAGGGGGGGGGGAGGAAACTTTTTATCTGTTATAACAGTCGCCGTACCGTGATTAATCGACCCGTCCGTACTACTATTAAATGGGATGCGGATAATTAATCGTCGGTTTCGCCACAACACCTGCTTGCCTAGCGTGGGAACATCTGAACCGTGTTAGACGCGCGCGGGTTTCGCGCAAAAACGGCGAGCATGCCGATCCGGGATCGTATGCGGCTACGGCCGCGAGTCATTAAGTAAACTGTAAATCTTGCTTATACGCTACACGCCGGGCTTACGTCAAATCCAATCGTAAATTCTGCGATATGCATGAGAGATATTAAACCCTTACGCACTTTCCGCATTCTCCCCCTTTTGGACATTCTCCCATTTCATGCTTTTCCAACGTAACAATAACCGCGCAAGTGGCGAGAGCTCTCCGCTCTCCAATAATAAAGCGGCCCATAAAGCTTACGGGGCGTGAATGACGCGGGAATTATAGATTCCTGATATTTACATCGTCTCGCCCGTAGAAAAGCCCCGCGGTTTGACCAGTGTTCCCAATCGAGCTCATACAACATTGCACATTGCAAGCAATCCATGATGTAAGAATACAAGATATTTTGCTCCCTAATGACTAATCAGAAAATATTGTAAGTATATCCGCTACTAGAAATTTATTACTAATAAAAAATTTATCCTAAAATTATATTCCGCCATTATGTACAATGAAAAAAAATACAGAAAATAACATGTATTCATCGTGGATTAAATTATTCATGCACACGCTCATGCGGGTGTCTAGCGTTTTCTGGGAAAAGTGTATCCACTGAGAATACACTTGTATTGTTTCATTATAAAAACCAATTCGTATATTTTCAATGTTTCACTGATAAAGATACTGCAAAAAAACGCGCGCAATTTTTCCTCCATTGTCTTTAAAGACGATGAAAGATCAGTGCAAGTTGAAATTGAGATTGTATTTGTGCTAGTATGTGATGTTACATTAAGGTTTGATATTATATTATTCTAATTACTTTCATATCATGAAAGACACAATGGACCACCATCTGGGTATCGCTAGTGAATTTTCAATGAAATATAGCCTCTCGAGTTGTTATTATCATTAATTTCATATCATTTTATTTTTTATTTTAACGCGTATAACGTTTTATTTTTTATTTTAACGTTTTAAACTCTTTGGAGTGAAATCTTTAGAGTAAAAATTGAGCCAATCTTGAAAAAGAGCTCAATTTTTAAAAGTGAAAGATTTTACTTTTCAGAGAGAGATTCACTTTAAAAGTTTTAAAGAAATAATAGTTGTACAAAATAATATTTTGATATAATAAATAATAATAAATAATATTAAAAAATATTGAAATTTTTTAAAACTAAATAGATGAATGCGGATAGTATTATAAAGTAAGCCATTTAAGTTTATATAGTTATATACGTTTTTACCAGGGTTGATAAAAAACATGTTTTAAACGTGTTTTAAACAGTTTAAAACATGCTTAATTGATGTTTTTAATATGTTTTAAATACTTTTTTTTTTATAATACTTTAAGCATATTTGAAGCATTAAAAACATATATTTAAGAAAAAACACAATATTTTATTCTTAAAAACATTAATGTTTACCAACTCTGGTTTTTATTATTATTTGAAGTTATAAAATGGACAACAAAGAATATTGTTATACATATTTGTGTTTCACTGAATTATGCTAAACTTGCATTATTATTACTAATTTTTTATGCAATATTATTAGTTATTTCGAAACCTAATGCTATACTTTATCCAATAGAAAACACTTTCGAAAGAGAAAAAGAGAAAAAAGGAGAGTGAGAGAGAAAAAGTGTGTCGATAATAAATGAAGCCGGTAAAAAGCTCGACATAGCAAATACGTGCATGCATACGCAATCGACGTTGCCGCCAGGCGTTAGGACGCGCGCCGTCAGAAATTTTAATAAGCCACAATGCGATCGGGTAGAGATCCACAGCAGGCGGCACCAGCCTCAGCAACGGTGGTGTCGGCCCCGTTCCTCCCGACTCCCGGTCGCCCTCCAGTCAACTTCCAGCGATTGTGATAAATCAGAACGCACCTGGCGTCCCTCGCTGCACACACGCCAGGTCCGATGCATTCGCTCGTCTCGCATACTCGCCGGATTACCTTCCTCTGCTCCTCAGCTGTAGGAGAAAAGCTGTATTCTACGGAGCGATCGAATTAAGAGCGCGGGAGCGTTCAACGTTAGGGAAAGATGCGCCATCCAAGAACGGATGGAAAAGGCGAAGGCTATAAATACAAGGAGAGACCAGGAGAGGCCAGGAGAGCTAGGGCGGGCGAAAGACACGGAGGCGGAGATAGAGAGAGAGCGCGAGAGAGAGAGAGAGAGAGAGAGAGAGACACTGTCCTCGGTACAATGCGTACCACACCAATCCTATTTTCAGAGATACCCATCTCCCACGGTTTCGACGGCGAGATTGCGGGAAGGAGGGACGGTGCGGTATAGCCCGGCTAACCGCTTTATCCCAACGTCGAATCGCTCCTTCGAGGTTGGCTCGCAGCTGTTTCGTCACTTCTTTAAAGTCCATCCTTCCCTTGCCTCATGTCGATTCTCTGTCCAAAAAAACATCGGAAATGCAAAACGTTTCCACCCCAGTATACCATGGAGAATCACGAAGGGTAGATCGCTCGATGCCGGGAGTGCGCTTTCCATTTCGCCCGTAAAACGTCTGCGGCGACTTATCGAATCTGTATTACTTCTCATGCACGCCACTCGCAGAGAAGTGTTTCGATAGAACCTCCACCCCTGCCTCTCCCACGCCTGGGAAAAACGATATTTTAACGCGTCGATGAGAAAATACAGGAGCATCGAACTTTTACGAACGTCGTTCACATCAAATGTATGCGAAAGAAGCGAATTTTGCACTGTTGATAAAATAAGTCAGCCGAAAAGTCGTAACAATATTTATTTGTCAAATATATAATTTGTAACATATATTTCCGGCTGTGCGTGTTCCGCGCTGCCAATTATTGTCGAGAATAATTATTATTCTAGTGATGATAGAGGATGAGATTTGAGATGAAGATTAAGGGTGTCCTTTGGGTGGACTAACTCATTTAGTCGGCAAGCAAAGGACAGCGTCACTTAGACGTCACACAAAGAGCGTTTTGGCTCCCCTGCGGAGTGTCAGAGATAGCGGATTGTAATGATGGTAGTAGTTTCTAGGCTGAGTCGCGAAAATTAGATCCTCGATCTCCCCCTCGAAGATCTTCGATTCTCCCGATTGAGTATATCTATAATTAGTGTTCGTTTCTTTATATCTTTTATATCTCTCAGCGGATAGCCAACATACGATCGTTCGTCACAGAAATTCTGAATTATCAATGTCATATTGTAACCAGACCAACGTGACGTGCCACTTATGGAATATGACAGATTTCCCGGTAGCCACTTATCTCTCTGGTTACGAAGTAGTTCGCTCGCGCTCGCGGACCACCGTGCACACTTAGCTGGTGAAACGAGGTGATTTATAGCGAAACTTGCCGTATAAAACGTACACATACGTTAAACGCCTGAGGTGTCTCGCACCGTTACTTCTCACAGATACACATCCCTCGCGACTTGAGTTTTGCGGAGTAGAGAAAGAAAGAGAGAGAGAGAAAGAGAGGGGCGGGGAGGGAGAAGGGATGGAGAGAGGAGGCAGAGAGGAGGAAGTGGTTCTCTCGGTGAACTTGTACCTTACACTTCAGTTTTATGCGTGGCGCTCTGTGAAGGGCGAATATCGTGTTTGCTCTTGTAATCGGTATTGTTTGTCGGCCGCCTTTGTTTACGGCTTCCCTGTCCCAACCTCCTTTTGGGTGGTAGGTCACGGTTCAGGAAACCCACTTGAGGAGAATTTCTTTTGTCTCGGCTGTCCGTCGCAAAAATAATCGAGTGAAACCACGGAAAACGAATTGCGGCACGCACTTGGCGCGCTGGAACAATATGATTACTTGCCGGCGGACGTCATTGATGAGATTGGCTAAAGGGATGAACGCGTGAGATTCGCTTCGGTAATCAACGATATTCTCATTGATTAAACTGTCTACATAGATATATATCTAACATCTATTCCACGAGCGCAAATGCACGAAAGTGAAAAGATCATTAGAGAATACCGGTCGGGAAGGGTAGGATCGTGAGAATCATGCGGCCTGAAGAATGAGAGGTAATCACTACGGATTATCGTGACCGCAAGCTGCCGGCTCAAGGTGCGCCTGTCATTCGAGCCATCTTCCCCTTCACACGTCGTCTCATAACGAAAAAATAGGGAGCGGCTGGTCGAATGCTGGAGGTAGCTGGTTTTCGAGGAAAAACTGGAAAAATCGAGCGAAAAAAGAGAAAGAAATGGGCTAATTGCCTGAATTTGATCGATCGTCCTGCGGGACCCGTTTCCTTTCAATAATGTAATTGGACGATGTTAAGTTGCTGCGCTCTCATCGCTGGAACGTATGTAACATTCACAACATGTTGCCTGCTTGCGCGAGGGTCGAGATTTATTATTTTGGCGAGACTATACACCTCGATATAACCGTAATTGGATCTGGGACATCTCCTTGTCAAGTAACGTCATAATCCCGCGTGGAAAAGCTGAAAGCACGAGAGTAGGTCGTTACTCTCTGGAAAACCGGAAACGTGGTAGAGAAAGGACAGGAAGGGAAGCGGCTGGCCGACGTACTGGAACGAACGACTAAACAGGCTTAATATTGTTAGCGACTACGCTGCTGTGCTTTTCGTTCGAAGCTGGACGTCGTTATTATCTTGGCCGTTAAATATGGCCTCGCCGCAGACACGCGTGAATAAATTAACGTGCGGCGAACGGACATTTTGCACTTTGAAAAATAAGAGAAAAGAAAAACGAAAGCAAAGTATTTTTCACTTTATGCGCGTGAAACATAATTAATTCTTTTACGTTAGGTACATAAAAATACGGGGGTGAAAAAAACCCGGGCTTTTTAAAAAAAATTCAACTCACTTTTTGGTTTTATTGGGATTTTTTTGGGGGTTTTTATTGATAAAATTGATTATTTGATATTTTTTTCACGTAATATTTAGTTTATGTTGTATTCATCATTATTTAATTACACATATTCAGATAAAATTAGTTATAAAAGAATTTTGTAAAAATATAACAGTAATTTTATAAGAAGTTTTCATTTATGAAGGGAGCTCAATCATGTAGTCGAAACATTATTCATTTTTATATAATCAACGATTAAAATATAATATACTTTACGCATCAAGATCCACGATTGGTTCTTATATATATCTTTTTTTATCTAATTTATTACAAAAATATTATAATGATGAATTTTTCAAATATAAAAAAATATTTCTGTAGAAGAAAAAATGATGACATTACATATATAAAATTACATAATATTACATATATAAAATAATAAAAAGCATTCGGATAGAAAAAAAAATAGTTCAAAAAAAGTGGTGAATGTATATTACATATTTTATAGATATTTAAATGTAATTTAGATTCAATTTCAAGTAAGTTTTCATGGAAAGGAGACTTATAAAAATGCATTAAAATAATATATGCCTATAAAATTATATTACAGTTTTAAATATTACAAAATATTATATATATAATATATTTTATATATATATATATATATATATATATATATATATATATATATAT
>Ga0157364_1002529_pt1 | contig 17084 bp, 16 predicted proteins | sample AttsexASBM2_FD_111476 | JGI IMG/M metagenome (GOLD analysis project Ga0157364, IMG submission 111476) | Fungus gardens microbial communities from leaf cutter ant in Ribeirão Preto, State of São Paulo, Brazil - Atta sexdens ASBM2 | ecosystem: Host-associated > Fungi > Mycelium > Unclassified ... | reverse complement strand
ATAGATCTCAGCTATATATAGATATGCTATATATAGAATGTTTTGAATATCTAACAGAGAGAAAAATATATATATATATATATATATATATATATATATATATATATATATACATATATGTTACCTAAAAAGAATACATATAAAAGGAACACCAGTTAAAATACTCTGAATTAAAATATATAGAAACCTTTATTTTAACAGTGTCCATATTACATATAAAAAAAACATGCGATAATACAAAACCGCAATGCTACAAAAAAAACATCATGTAAATATAATGTCAAAATAATTTCTTTTTCATCCTAATGACGTAATAAAGCAACACACATAACGAGGATACATTAACTATCCTCCGCTTAATATACATTCTCAAGTACATGATTCCAGATTTATTTCCATGATGTATCGAACGTCTACATATAAAAACTATATAAAAAACTGTATAAGCAAATAATTCTGCATTAAATTGATTTACGTGATGTCCCTCCTAAATGCACGTATTATCCGATCACACCAGCGACGTTAAATAGTGAAAGCGGACTACTCAATATCTCGAACGTTCCCCTAAAATCTGTCCAGAATATCGTCATCGTGTGCTTCTTACTCCATATACACGCAACGATATCGAGCCATCGTTATAAAATTACTTGCAATCACATACCCTATTGAAATCTATTATACCTTACCTGCGGTGGAATTCGTCCGCGAGGGTGTCCTTGCAAGGGTTGCGGCAATCGACCGGGTTGTCCGTAATTTGGGCCCCATTGACCTACTACAACACCAGCGATTTCCAGTTGACCACCACGCGAAGGGATTGGGCGACGCATTAAACCACGTTGCGGTAATGTGCCGCTGCCACGACCGCGCATCAATCCGTCGTTAATAGTACAATTAGCAGGCAAAATATTGGAGGGAACTGATACACGAATACCTGTAATAATATTAAATAAGATTATTATACAGATATATAACAAATAAAAATAGATAAAAATTATGTATTATTAAATTATGTATTATGTAAAAAAATTAAAATGCCATATAGAAATAATTTTTGTTATATAGAAGAATATTAGCATTTCATAAATAAGATTAATTTTTATTATTTAACAATTTGCTTATAACAAATATGTTTCTTTAGAATGTTAATTAATTTTCTATGTAATATCTGTATTTGAATTGTTCTTAAAAATATGTATAATCTTTTTGTGATATGTAATCGATATATCATAATAATTTCTCAACGACTTCAATATTGTCGCAGCAATTTTCAGTTTTATATAAAAAGTATATGAATTGAGTTTCTTTATCAGGATATTTTATCGCAGTTTTGAGATTCGTAGGGTTATATTGATAAACTCCACGAAGCAATATTAGCTGCTTTTGCTTTACTTCCATTCGAAAACATCCTACTATGAAAGATCATAGGATGCTAAGGAAACTGGAAGAATTATTAATAAAAAAAAACATAAAATAGAACAATTATCAAAATTCACGCATCCATTAATCAAATAAATTATACCAACTAAACTATAAAAGTTATTAAATTAACTTTGTTCCTTTTTCTTTCAGTTTACAATTGCTAATGTTATTAACAACTTATGTGATTATAACATTAAATTATTAAATGTGTCATATTAAATATATTATACTAATTAAATTACATTAAGTAAATGTATTAAATGGGATATAATGTATAATTAATGCAGTGTTTTTCATAATTAAATTTTGAAAGCTATTATTTTAATTAGAAATTTATTAATTAGGAATTATTAGAAACTTATTAAGAAATTGAAAACATTTCGAAAGTTTCGAAAAACCACATCCCAATTAAAGACAGATAAATAAAAGAGAAAACATTAATGCTAAAATGAATGTAATATACCTGGCGTGACAGGTAAAGGCGGTCGCGCAAACACGACGGTAATTCCCTCGAGTATAGCTTTTCTCATTCTTTCGACCTTTACAACGCGGTCAATATGACCGCTGCATAATTCCAATAAGTTCTTAGCAATAGTAGCACGAGCCAACGTATGATGAAACAATTTTCCATCAAAGTAAAGCCAAGGGCAACACATTAACCATGGAATCGGCGCGCCACATGCATCGTTCGCTAACAATGCAGTCTCAACACCAGCCATGAACAAAGTAGCCAATTGTACACCGCGTGACGTCACTAATGGAAGCTGTATACAAATAATATATTAAATGTTGACTTATTCAAGTATTTAATCATTGCCTAAAATAACAGCTGTATTGTAAGAATTATACATGTTCATTTTACTTACCTGTAAATCCTGCAAATATTGAGCATTCATAAGCTCCGGCGAAAAAGCTTGGGCGATGAAAGCGTCTAATTCCTGACGGCGCAAGATCTTTATTTTATCAGAAAAAGACATAATGTATCTGCGAAAGAAACAATTAGAGAAACACTCATTGATCGAATCATGTTCAATTAATTAAAAAAAGAAATCTGTTAAAAGCTTAAAATAATCCTAATCAATATTCACCTTAAAACACAGGCCATAACCAGCAGATGTTGCGGTACATATGAGGTATTTAACATTAGAGGTGTGTCTGATCTCATACAAGTCAGAAAACCCCTAAGCCTTCGCCTCTTATCATCTATAACTGTGCTGAAGAACAGGAAATTTTGTCAGTTTATAAAAATTATATGAGTCTACAGAAAGTTTTAATTCAATAATCAATTCACAATGTTATTATATATACGCAATTTAATTGAGATAAAACCACTTACCCAAACCACAAACGTTGAATCGTAGGCACGCCCCAGCCAATCTGCTCTGCTTTCACTAATTCAGGAGTCTGATATGGATTGGACTTGGACCATACCCACTCTTTTATTGTTACATCCGGTATCTCGATCTTTTCACTATCTGTCAAATAAATTTGCAAAATTTAATGAAGAAAACATGAATCTTTTATTATTTGTAAAACATTATACTTACCACCTTTTTCTTTACTCTTTGTAGCTAGATACATCCGATGATGGAGATTAAACAAAATCGCATATACCATTTGTCGAATTGGTCTATAAATGACATGAATAGAAGGAAATTCACGATGATTTTCGTCTTCCAGGAGGACCGGCAATTTGATTTCACCAGCGATGAGAATTTGATAAATGTATGGTGACATGAGCCCCTTCTGATGACGTTCCGAGGCGGTGCGCATAACTTCTGGTGATGTTGTAGGAATATGAGTTTTCTCCAGCTGTCTCGCAGAATCGGCTGTTGCATGGGATGGCGATGTCGCTGAGGAGCTACTACTCGAACTTGACGAGCTTATCAAGAGATTATGAGTACCGTTGATAGCATGTCCATCGCCTGTTTCAAAAATTCCAGACGTTTAAGATAGAATAGCAATAAATCGTCAAAAGCCATCGATTTTTAGCCGGCATACTTTGCTCTTCCTCTGTGCGTATGGCATCGGCATCTCCATGGCCCTGAATACCAGGTGGATCGATCACAATTTGCGGCGCCGTCTTTGCGTTGGCTGTTGCCTGTTTGTACGCGTTCAAACTTTCACGTTCGCTCTCCAAAGTTTCAGAGGCAAATCTCGACGTTTCTAAATTAGAGTCACCTTCCGAGGCTGATGGTGTGTCGGACAAACTCGACTGAGTCTGTGTGCTCGGTTTGGAATCTAGTTTATGGACTGAAAAAGATTGGCACGGATATATTTTATTTTCAATTTATTAATTAAACTATGTGAAAACTAAAATTAACAACACAGATATATATAATAAAATTATATATGCGATTACCATCTCCTTCTATTCAGTTTCTAGAATTTTATCTTGAAAATGCTAAAATATTTACTTTTCTTATATTAAAGATTAATATTTTTTAATAAAAAATTCTTTGATAGTACATCCCAATTTTTAAATATATTGAAATTGTTTGATAATAAAATATTTAAAAATATTTTTAATATCAAAAAATCTCACCTTTTGTTGGTTTCACAGGTTTATAATGTAAAAACCCTTCTTTTGTTCCGTTTAAATAATATTGAACAGATTGTCTTAATTTCGAACATCTTGGATCAGAGACAGAACCGAACACCTTTTGTGAAACCACATCCAATTCTGCAGATGGAAGTTCTTTGACAAAATTTGCAATTATTTTAATCATTTGTTCAACGCTTGTCTTATTTAGCACATTGGTGCTAATATTATTATTTTTATAGAAGTCGGCCAAGTCGTTTTCGGTCAATATGTAATTTCCAAGTAAAGCTGCCAATATACAGAGCCTGTCAGATGGTATGTTAAGAGCTCTAGTGAGTTCAGAAAGCATATATTCTTTTGTATCAAGAGAACCCTGTTATGGGAAAAAATGTAATATGTTACATTAAAAAATGTAATATATACGGTAAATTATCATTACATAAAATACTGATTTCTATTACTAAAAAATACATACCTTGTATGTAAGTTTTAATTGTTCGGATGAGAAGTAGCGTGGAGGATCAAATGCAGCATATTCTGCATCATCAGCTATGAGTCCGTTGTAATTATTCTCACGACAATAAGCAATAACTTCTTGGTGATGATCATCCATACTACATAACTGTTAAAATATTAGTAACATTATGTAATATTTTGTGAATTTTTTAAATTATTGTACACATTATGATTAAAATATTACTGTCTCTTTTCTTGTGCATTTTAATTAAATTTGAATCAAAAATTTAATTATAATTACAAAGATTAAAAACAGAAAATAATGTTTATTAACTTACAACTGTGACATTCAGATGCCTAAGAGCCATACGTAAACTGGTCCTTAAACATACAGGAGGAGTCCACCAGATTTTCGGTGGCGGCGTACCTTTCGTTGTTATATGTTTCAAGACCTAAACATTTCAGAAAGATATCTTCAAAAATTTTAATTAACACTCACACAATTAATCTGAAAGTATATTTGTATGAACTTACATTGTTAACTTTAGCGCGTACTTGCAACTGATGTTGCACCCAATCTGGTCTTCGAAGAGGTTCGAAACATCCATTAAAGAACACAGCTATCTCTAAGCCCGACATTTCCATTGCTTGTATAAGAACAGCAAGGAATTGGAGCATACGGTTCCATTGTCCACCACAAGCCCAATCTGTATCAAAGCAACAATAATATTAATAATCAAATTATTTCTGTTCGAGAAAAAACTAATGAATTTTAAAATTATACAGTAACACATAAAATTCGCCTTGTCAAAATTAAATTTATTTATGTTTATATTATAATATATTTTTTTATTATTTACCTGAGAAGAATCCTCCATACAATCGATCCAAGCAGCATTCTCCATCGAGAACTAGTCTTAATTTACCGAAATTGTGTATCTGCTGTCCTTTAATCACACGATTACGTTGAGATTTTTGAGCGACCATTCGCGCTATTTTCAACAAGTCCACAGGTACAGATCCCCCTTGTACACAATTGCCGTCCAAGAAAGTTTGCAAGTCTTGAATGCCCATGTTTCTAATATTCCCGAAATATAGTTCGGTCACGAGTCACTTTAAGTTTGCTTCAATTTTTTCTTTATGTACACAATAGTTTTACTATCTTTATAAGTTGCTTATTTTTGTCTTAAGACCAGCAATGTATTTGCTCTTTTTATAGTCGATATTTTTTTGAAATATTTTAAGACATGAAGAAACCTAATTCCAATTTCAAAAGTTTCAATCTGCAAAAGAGAAAAGCTGGCAATGTACTATCAATATCAATATAGAGTTGTAAATATTACAATCATTTTGATTAAGCAAAATATTAGCTATCTGCTAATGATTTGTCAGCAGATTTCACATTCGCAAACCAAGCAGAATTTGTTTCATAATCATCAAAATAAAATTACTTATGCCTATTTTCATTAACGATAATTTAACTTTAATCTTGGTTCAACTAACTCTTCATTTTTTTCTAGTTCTAAGTAGTAAAAAATTAAGAATAAACTGAATCGAGATTAAATTTAATGTACATTGATGGAAACGGATATTATACTGATATCCTTTTAAACATCATTCTTACTCTTCTTGACATTCAATAGCAAAGATAGAACAATACTTATGCCGATACTGCGTCTTTTAAAAGGAAAGTAGTCATATCTTAGTATCTTATATACTATAATTTTTTGAGCTTTTGTTACACATGATAAGTCATTCACCCTTTTCTAACATCATCAGAAAGTATTTATTTTTTATAAGATTGCGTATTTAAAAAATGTACAAAATGTTACAACTAATTACTTGGTACTCCAAGTAATATTTAAAAAAGCGATAAGATATAAATGACCCAAATGTATATTAGAATTTACAAAACAACAGATTCTGCTCGATTTATACAATCGATCAATTACACTAACAGATTTTATTATATTTTTGCTAATATTCTGTCTACAAAATTTGTAACAGATACATTATTTCTCAGATTTTATGGATACATATAGTCTCGTGTCAACTATGACCAAGTTAGTTTTATCAGTCAGCTATTAAACAATGACTCCATTTGCTTAACACTTCCGCTTTACAAGTATTTACAAATGAAAAAAGGGAGAACTAAAGCGACATAATTCATTTTGTACGTTGCTTCAAAGTTGCGTCCCTCTACCCCTCTCCACGTCCCCGCCCCTCCCTTTCCCACTCCTTTCCTTCTGAACGAGATGACAAGCCCGAAGAAGAATTTCCGTTTTGACGTGTCCTGTGGACCGTTGCGTTGCGGAGCGTTGCGTAGAACGCTGGAGAACGCATAGTGTCGAAATTACGAGGGACCATTCGGCGCCATTTACTTTGTTTACGCGCACATCGGGACGGTCGGTGTTAGCCGCGTTCATGCCGGCTGGCCTCTCGCGAGGACCGGTCCCATGATGGTGGGATGGGCCCAGCCCCGTGGATGGGGATCGTTATCGTTAATATCGGATACGAATCCCGAGTTGGAAGCGAGAAATATCGGACAGTATGAGTCGGACCGGTTAACGGACGAATCGGAGCAGTTGTCTTGGCATTGGTTGGTCGGCGGAGTATCGCGGTCACGCTTGATCGCAAAAAGCGGCTCCTTCGCGTTACGGAGTATGCAGGATGTGCGCTGATACCGGGTTCTCGCGGCCGCGCGAACACATCCGGATGATCCGCGCGTGCCGCCGCGACGTATCGCGTACTTACGTTAAATTAGCGATAATCATCGTGGCCCCAAAGAAACACAAAACACACGGGCTTTCGGAGTTGGATGACGTCGGAATCGAAAACGGAAATGACCACCCCGGTACCGGTGGCGCGCGCGGCGACTGCCCGGCACGTCGCGCTATCCGGCGCGCCGATTGGCCAGCCCGTGGCGTTCCCTTACGTCACAGCTCGGTTCCGACCAGCCGGCGACTATGGTCGGCCGGAACTGCGCGACGCGCCATTGTTTCGAAAACACAAAGCGTTCTCGTAACTCGTTTCTCATTCTGCATTCTCCGAGAAAATTATTCTGCAAGTTTATCACATACTTTTTTTCAAAACAATTATTGTTTTTTTTGTACTAACTGATTCATTTTATTATCAAACGTACACGATAAAATATTATATTTTTGTATATAATTTATGAATTTATATATCTAGATATTAAATTTTTTTTTTCAAATATTTAATAACTTTTACTTTTAATATCTTTTTTTAACTTTTATAAGATAATTAAAAAAAATACAATTTAATTACTGAGATATCAAATTTTTATAACTTTTAAATTATTAAAATTTAAGAAACAACCGTATACGAATACGACAAATACGAATTTTAAATTATTATATTAATATCTTTTTTTAAATATTTAATAAAACAACTTGGAAAAATTTAACTGTTGAATTTATGACTAAGCCAATGTTGTACAAGAGACAGTGATTTTTTTTTTATAAATACATATATTTTATAAATGTATATCTGATGCTAACAAAATATCGTTTTAATTTAATAATAAATAACTTCGAAAAATACAATTTAATTATTGAATTTATATATGACTCAACTAATGTTGTACAAGAGACATTTAATTTTCCAAAATTTTTAAGTTGTTATACATATATTAATATTTTTTTAAACATTTAATAACTTTCAAAAATATAATTGTTAAATTTATGACTCAATATTATATAAGAGATAGTAAGTCTTTCTTTTTTGTACTTTTGTATACACATATATTTTATAAATATATGTCTGATATTTATTTATTTTTTAACATTTAATAAAATATCTTTGAAAGCTTATTATTTAATTGATGAATTTATAACTCATTCGATATTGTACAAAAGAGCTTTAATTTCTATTAAAAAATCTTATCTATATTATTTATATTAATATATTGTAATTTTATTTTTATTTATACTCCTTTGAAATTTTAAATAATTATATTTTTACATAAAGAATATTTTAATAAATTTTCCCTTTTATTCTCTCTAAACTAAATAATCTAAACTTAAAGTTACGCAATTACTTTGACTGTAAATATTAATGACATACAAATCATATCAATAGTAGATATACTTCATTTTAATATAATTTTTGTAAGTTTCATGTACAAATACATTCACACATATCACAAACATACCATACGTTAGTAACGTTCAGTCAGTGCTCTTTTCACGTTACTAAAAAAATATGGAAGATCAAAATGAAACAATTGTAATAAATTATTTAAATCGCTTCAAAATCCACAATTTAACTGGTATCAATAAGACATGAACAAAAAGATGACAATATTATGCAGTTTCGTATAAAAAAAGTGAGAAACATTTTGCCTTCTGTTTAATCACATTACGAAAATGACTACGATATTAGAAGAATTAACAAACTTATTAAGTTGTACAATCTAAATTGTTTACAAACTTGCAATAATGAAGGTCACCTCCTTCGGGAGAATTCGAGATAACTATACATTGTATAGCTACGCTTCTAGAACAAGTCTTTTGAATATCGTTTTATATTCTCTTCTATTATTACAATTCATCGTGTTTCTCGTCTTCTTCTTCTTCTTCTTTCTTCTCGTCATCAGAGTCCACATCTAACACCTTCTCGCTGTTTGCTAATTCCTCGTCCTGCAATTCCTCCTCCTCAGGGATTTCATCTAAGGAGATACCTAAGTTCTTCCTCATCAATTGTTCCACGCTATCTGCGAAACTAGCGGTTTCTCGTAACATATAGCCCGATCGCAAAGTTGCTGTACGGAACATCATCAGGGCGATGTCTTTAGCTGTCTGATCGGTCGAGTCAACCTCGACTCTGCGTAGTAATTCTCGGATGAGTGGATGTCTTGGATTGATTTCCAAAGTCTTTTTCTGGTTCAAATAATAACTCTTCTGTGGATCATCGGACTTCTGATGTGCGTTCGAAATCGCCAAACGTTCCATATTGCCGGTCCAACCAAACATACTGGCGACCAAAGCACAAGGAGAATCAGTCAGACGTTCAGATACTTGTGCCTTGCTGATATGATCTTTCAGAATGTCGCTCAGCCATTTGACTAGAGGCTCAAACGTTGTTTTTAATTGTTCCATTCGGTCCTTCGCTCGTTCGCCCTCGTCCAGAGTGAAACCTTCCTTTGCTACATTTTGGAACTTTTTACCATCGAATTCCGGTAATGCCGATATCGCGTACTCGTCTACCGCTTCCGTCAGATACAACACCTCATAGCCTTTTTTGTCCAGCCGTTCGACGAATGGCGATTTCTTTACCTCGTCCTCGGATGCACCAGCAATGTAGTAGATATGCTGTTGATTGGGCTTCATGCGAGATACATATTCAGACAGGGAGGTCATTTCCTTCTGCGTCGACGAGTGGAATTGCAAGATCTTGGACAGTCTCGCACGATTCTGAGGATCCTCGATTATGCCTAACTTGATATTTGTACTATATTCCTTCCAAAATGTTTGATAATCCTCTTTGGGAATCTTCTTGATCATGTCCAATACCTTCCTGATGAGTTTTTTCTTGATAATCTTGATCAATTTGTGCTGCTGAAGATTCTCGCGCGAAACGTTGAGCGGTAGATCATCGCTGTCCACAATACCCCGAATAAAAGATAGATAATTCGGCATCATGTCGGTGAACTTGTCAGTGATAAAGACTCGCCTGACGTATAACTTGATGTTATCAGATTTTGTACCGTAACGATTAAAGCTGTCACCCGGTTGAACCTTCGGGATAAACAAAACAGACTTGAATGTAACTTCACCTTCAGCAACGAAATGTGTCTTCGCTAGAGGTTCCTGATTATCCTTGGTGAGTGTCTTGTAGAATTCAATATACTCCTTTTCGTCAACTTCGTTTGGCTTCAGCGTCCAAATTGGTTTCGAGTCGTTCAACAATTCCCAATCCCATACAGTCTTGTCTACTTTCTTAGATTTCTTCTCATCCGCATCCTCTTCTACTTTAGCGTCATCATCCTCATCCTCCTTGTCTGAATCAGTGTCCTCATCTTTTTCAGCATCTTTTTTCGCAGGCTTATCTTCTTCCACTTCTTCTGCATCGACTTGTATAACTTTGCTATTCCATAAATATATAGGGAAATTGATGAACTGCGAATATTTTTTTACTAAGGTCTTTATCGTATCTGGTTCTAAGAAGTCCGATGCTTCTTCTTTCAAATGTAAGCTATAAACATTTAAAAAATCACAATATTAAAAGGATTAATTTCACAGCATAATAGCAAATAAGAATATGTATCATTAGTCTTTGAGAAACTTTTTGAAATTTCCTAATTTGTTAAAAAGAATTCTACAACATACCTTACAGTTGTTCCTCTTTTCAAGGTATCTCCTCGAGGATCTTCAACAATGCTGAAGTTGGAGCTATCAGATTCCCAGATATACTGTTTATCGTCGTTATGCTTGCTGGTGACAACGACGACATTTGCAACTAAATACGCGGAATAAAAGCCCACGCCAAACTGACCGATCATGTCATTCATATCCTGAGCATTAGTGACATCCTGCATTTTTCCCAGAAACTCTGCTGTGCCAGATTTTGCGATAGTTCCAAGATTATTTACTAAATCTTGCTTCGTCATACCGATACCAGAATCCATTATGTGCAATACTTTGTTCTCCTTATCTGCTTTTATTCTGATAGCCAATTCGTTATTTGTGTCCAGGACACCTTTATCGGTGAGAGACAATAACCTAATTTTATCCAATGCATCAGATGCATTCGAAATCAATTCTCTGAGATAGATCTCTTTGTTACGGTAGAGAGAATTAATAATAAGTTTCATCATGCGATTAACTTCAGTCTGGAATGCAAACTTCTCAGCTTTATCTCTTAGTTCTTTTACTTGAGCAGTATTTAAACCATCAATCTTTATCGCTTCCTCTTCTCTTTGTACTGCTTCATGATCTGCAATAGAATTTAAACGTCACTTAAATGTGTAATACAATAATTAATATTCTTATAAATAAGGCAAAATTTCATAAGATTAATTGTTGATAAAGAAAATTACATTTATCAAATATAAATGAATAAATAAAAGAACTTATTTCACTCTTTTTTAAACAGAAGATTCAATATACTTAATAAATTCATAACAGATATGACAGATTATACATACAAATTCAAAATTGATGTAAAAATTAAACAAATCATAATCATAAAAGAAATTCCACTTCTGTATGAAATAAATCTGCACTTTTCTAAATTCTATTGCAACATTTGAATAATTTCGATACACATCAACTTCAACGAACTCCTCCCACCTGTTACAACACTATCAACTTTTATTTTAAAAATTATAGAATAATTATGAACAAAACAATTTTCTGTTCAATTAAACTGCAAGGTAATAACCTGTTCGCGATGCTTCACGGCTAGCTCCAAGATCATCCTCCACGGTACCGGCGTTATCTTCAACCTGATCTTCGGCCCGGACGAATCCTAAAGAGCAAGTGCATATAAAATAATCAAAGGCGCATTTCGTCTTCTAAGAGAGAATAGATTTTTGCTTACCTGCCAGCAGGATTAATCCTGCGATCAATAGATAGAGTTTCCTCATCGTAGCCGCGTCGTAAAAGACTGTGAACGAGAAAGGAATCACCAACGAATTCGCACGCTGCCACCGCAACACTTCGCTGTTTTTTCACCGACTGTCACGGAACAGCCGTGACGACGACGCGTTATACGCGACGGCGCGGGGCGGCGAACCAATCGCGTCGAACCACGCAGCACGTGCCGGCCAATGACGGGCGCACCCGACAGCAGCCCCGTACAAATGGCGTCGCGCGATTGGCCATACGCATGTCTCTCATCTCGTTCTAGAAGATTCACTTGCGGCTGGACACGCCGGACACGCCACGCAGACTCCGGCGACGTATGCAGAATTATTACAATCGGAAATTGAATTATCAGTAATCGAGCGGATGCTATGAAAAACACGACATATCGCTAAATTAGAAATTAAAATCAGGCTATTTTCAGAGATTCCAGCTGGTTACGTTAATGGCTTACCGGTAAATATTTGTCACATTGAGATGACTCGTGAATGTTCTACAAGAAATATGTTTATTTGATTGTTTCTGTTGCTCTTACAATTGTAATGAGCGATACAGCGATCAGTACTTAAGAATCTGTTAATGTTAAGAATATTTATAATTGATTTCTATCAATGTAAAGTGTTGATAAAGAATGATGGAATAGTTTACTTACCGCTAAAATGGTTCACTTGATAAAATAGAAAGGTTTCCTTATCAATAGTTAATATGCAAGAAAATGCAAACTATTTTTTTGAGTGTCGATAATTGCGATTGATAAAACAGACATTTTCATCTCTTTTTATTAATCTCCTTTGAAATCAATTATTTTTTTTACTTCGAATATATTGATAGACATATTTCATTAAGGAAAGAGTCTCACCAATTAAGTTAAAAAAATAGTGTACTTTAAAAAATTTTTTTTACAGAAAGCTGTTTATTCAAACATTCTGAAGTTTTTACACATAAAAGATATATATTTTATAACTATCTTTAAATTTTGCGTTCATATTGGACTTCTCTCGCTACGATCCATTTTATGGAGGCGATTCATTTTATGATTTGAAGCATTTTTTGGTTAATCGATTCGTAAAATTTTTTTAATATGACACGGACTTTATAGACATCTTCAAGATTTTTTTGAAAAAGATATTTGAATGCTATTTTACACATATATTTTTTGAAAAGTACGTACAGCTATAGCAAACTATTTGACTACAGCAAATAAGAATAGATTGAAATCGATTCAGATTTTCAAAAATATTGATTCATGAATGTTAAAATGAATGCTTTTCAATCCTGAATGCATTTTTTTATTTATTTATAGGAATTGCATATCTCTATGCTTTTCAATCTAAAAATAATATTAGTTTTTTCTGTGTAAAAACACAGACTTGTGAATACTGTTCAAAATTTTGAATAGGAAATGCAATTTTTCAATCCAATTGCATTCAATTGACTCTAATTGAATCCAATTAAATCCGATTAAATCCAAAAAAAGTATTCGCTATTTAAAATATGTATTCGGATAAAAAAAAATTTCAATCCATTTTAATCTATTCTCATTTGCTGGATATATAGATTATACTTAAGTAGAATATCAAGTCATTATGATGTCAAAATGACTCCAAATGATTAAAAGTCATTTTTCAATCATTTCAGATTCATTTTAATATCATTTTGACATTATCATGACTTGTTGTTCTGTTTGGGTAGCAACATTTATCGATTGGATACATATGGCGAATTTAAACATGCGCTATATAGTAATGAATATACATTGTTAAAGTTTGACAATTTGAATATGTTCAATATTTTAGAATTACAATGGCTGCGATCAAAATCTCACTACAAATGCTTTGAAGCAATTTTTGATTGGTCAATTTGTAAAATTCTTTTTTCTAATTGATCAATCAAACGCTTCAAAGCATTTGTAATGAGACTTTGACCACAGTCAATGACATACGATTAAGCCGAAGTTTTGTGAAAAGTGATGAGATAAGAACTGGAGTTATATATTTAATAAATTGATATATAATGATGTAATACTTGTATATATATATATATATAACAACGAACGAAAATATTGACACAATTTTACATGTTGTAAAATGGGCTGAGTCTTTGAAAAAAAAAAATAACAATAAAATATTAATTTTTATAGAAATTTTTATTTGATATATTTTTATATAATTATAAGAAATAGATTATTAATTAACAAAGTTATGTAAATGTTAAATTATTGATATATAGTAAGTAGTTCTATTTCTCTTTCTTTTCGTGTTTTTCTTCTTATACTTTCGTATATCTTTCTTATTCTTAAGACTTAGCTTACTTTATATTCTCAAATGTCTGAAAGTGACGAAATACATGTTTTAAATATGTAATAATGTCAAATACGTAATGATTTTGACATTAAAATAATGTTAAACTTTCATCTTATTGTTAAAATGTTAATTCATCAATTAGTTCGTTGGGCAATTCTAGACATTATCGAAATTTTAAAACATCTTTTAGGTGTCTTCAAGATATCGCAATTTCTTTACATATCTAATAAGCGTATCTAATAAGAAAATGGCTATCTTTCAGCTTGCAGTTAATAAAATATTAAGAATATAGATAATATTGCTCTTAAGAAATATCCGTTTGTCTATTCTTACTGCATTGTTAGGGTATATACATTGCTTTAATGATAAACTATTGTTGTCAACTGACATTTGACCACGTGTGTTATTTTTTCATACTCTCCTACTATTATATAGTTGTGAAATTGGTCTATGATTGCGCAAAAATAAATAAATGTAAAAGTTCAAGAACGTGAAACGCTACACAATACTGCGTATACATCACTGTTAGCTAGCAACTATACGCGATGTGCTCTAGGTAGGGCTGATCAAATATGTACGATAATTTCTTTACTTCCCGGACTTTCTGTTGCTGTTTAGTCTCAGTTTCGTTTAGTCTCAGTTATCGATGTAGTCTAAGTTTATCGAGATCAATCTAGGTCTGTCAAAGAGGTCACGATAATTTCGCACATCGTTAAAATAAATAGATAATAACCTAATGGGAGAATTTTCTTAATTAATTTTATATTAAAAGTCAAAAAAATTCTATTTGAAATTCTATTTTTTAATGTAAGATATTTTTGAAAATGTTGAAAAAAAAATTTTAATTAAAAAATTTTTCGAGGATGATTTACTTTTTAAATTTGAAATATATATATATATATTGAACATACATAAAAAAATATATATTTTTTCTGGATTTTATTGGATGATAATATATTTCAAGAAAAAGTTGTTGGATATTTAGGCAACGTCTTCAGTAAGTTTGTTCAATCCATGTTAAACAGTTTGTGTTTGAGTTTACCCAATTCAATGAGATGCTCCTTGAATTTAAGAATCTAAATCAATCAAAAATACTGCAAATTAATTATATCATTTAATTATATCATTAATTTATATTAATATTCTAATAAGACAATCAGAAATTTTTTCTCAGTGATCTCACAAATAAATTTCTAAGTATCTTTTTCAATGTAATAACTAAACCAATTAAATGGCAATGACGACGATCCGAACAATTATTCTCTCAACCCCAAGCGCTCTCCGATTCTCCTTCGACCTCGCCCCTCGATGAAACAATCGGTATCGGCGATCGATCAATCAATTGGTCACGCTTGCAATCGGCGCGGTTTGCGAAGCGGAAGCAATGGGCGTGTTGTGACAAATCGGTCGTTATGGATACATCGTGACGCTCCGAGGGCTCTGCAGTGTATAGTCTCTTCCCATACATCGTCCAGGGTGTGTACGTAATGTGCGTCGTCGTTATTGTCATCGTCGTCGCGCTATAGGATGCTATAGGATTCGTGACGATCCGCCATGCAGAAGGACCGCCACTCGCCTTCCGGTCCTCTTGGAAAAAACGTCGCTGCTACCTTCTCTGCTTCCTTTTGCAAAGAGTAAGCCAGGTTCTTTCCTCCTTCTGTTGATCTCGTGAACCGTTGATCTGTCGTCTTCCACTGCACACGCGCATCCTCCACTGCGTTCTCCAGCGTTCTCCATCTCGTTCAGCGCCAGAAGCCGCGAGCTAAGGTAAGTGATGCCGCGCGAAATATGTGGAAGGAAGAACATTTGTAACCGTTTCTCTCAATGTAGATTAATATTAATCTCGGTTCAACATGCTCTTTATCTTTTTTTAGTTTTTAGCAAGAAATAAAGAGTCAGACTCGTATTTATGGTCGATTTTTATATTTAAGGCTATCACAGTCTTAAGCCAATCAACTGACTGTATTAATATCTTAAGACATTACTTAAGATTGCAGCCTTAAAATAAGAATGGATTATGAATCTTAATTGAATCGAGATTACAATTAAACTAAATTGATACACGGAGAAAATTTTTTCTTAGAATTTACCTTGAAAATATGATAGTCATGAGACAACATTGTTTATTTCCAAGAATATTTATGTATAAATCTTTCTCATTTATTAATAAAATTACTAACAATAAAGTATAAAATAAGTTTGATTAATTTTATTAAAGTGCATTGTAAAAATCTTTAAAATATTGTATCATCTATCATATTTTTGGGGTAAAACAAAATTCTCTCTGTATAGAGATAGGCAGTCGGATATTCTTTCGAATATTCTTTTTGATATTCATCTTTCTTTTTGATCTTTATCACAATTTCTCATAAATTATCCGCATGAATAATTTTTCTACGAGTGTAATAATTGTTACAAAAAATATCGGACTAAAAAATAAAAAATAATAAAAAATATCTAACGAAACTAGCATTATTGAAAAAAGGATAATATATTTTTTTATTAATAAAAGAGAAGAATAGAATGTGCTTAATATCGTTTTCCCGCGCTATCTATTACATCTATTTCAAATAACTTTAAATCAATTAAGCGGGTGTAAGCGGGTGTAAAATAATGTAAATAAATATAATAAAATTTATTCTATTCAGCATTTACATAAAGCCAAGAAGGAGATTTGGTTTACAAACTTAGTTTTTATCTTTCTCATATATGCATTTTTATTTTAATTGCTGATTGCACTACTTCCTGTCTCTCTTT
>Ga0157364_1002528_pt1 | contig 17087 bp, 15 predicted proteins | sample AttsexASBM2_FD_111476 | JGI IMG/M metagenome (GOLD analysis project Ga0157364, IMG submission 111476) | Fungus gardens microbial communities from leaf cutter ant in Ribeirão Preto, State of São Paulo, Brazil - Atta sexdens ASBM2 | ecosystem: Host-associated > Fungi > Mycelium > Unclassified ... | reverse complement strand
GTGTGTGTGTGTGTGTGTGTGTGTGTGTGTGTGTGTGTGTGTGTGTGTGTGTGTGTGTGTGTGTGTGTGTGTGTGTATGTACACATTCCTTTGTCTTCATGAATATATAACAAAATTACCGCTAATAAACAATTACAACGCGATAAATGTACGAGATGCACAAGCGGGACACATTTTTACTTTGAAAGTGACTTGAATTTTTCAATTAAAACAAGATATAGATTTTCTGTTTGGTCGTGTTCACCAATAAACATTTTAGTTATATGATATTGCGTTCATAAGCGCGTCCAGTTACACTCCGCAGTCTGCACTATGCGGTACGCATGCACCAAAATAGTCCGATGCGAAGTCTCATTCGAAAATACGACTGCAGAGATATTCGCTCTTACGATGGATATCGTCTTTCTCATGTGCGTGTTGGGGTCGAAGTACTCTCACCTATTTTTCAATATTTAGGGCGTGCAATTACCTGAGATCTATTTGAATTCAGCTTGAATAGTCCAGATTGAGCAAGAAAAATAGGGTATTCGAGAAAAAATTCTTTCTTCTTAGTTAAAAAATTCTTTCGAGAAAGTTGATCGCCAGAAAATATGAAGAAATTGTATTGTTTGCATTATCAATTGATGTTTCAAAAATTTGGGGTAATTCGAATAGGTCATAGATACATTAATAAAAATACTTTATAGAATGTGATAATAGAAAACTTAATTGTTGTTTTAACATTTTTACAATTAACAACGAGTCTATTGCGCTTAGACAGTCCACATCTAGCAAATACATGATGCAAGAAAATAAGGCAAGATTATAAATACTACTCTTTCATTGCTGCTTAATTATGCTAGTATTTTACAGTAATTACTTGTATTAATGTTATTGTTGGATTAAATGCGTACTTTAAATGGAAGTTTGCTCTTGTATAAATAACTATACGCCCACAAAGAATTTTTTATCAAATTTTAAACTTTTATAATTAATGCCCAAGATGAAAAAATTAAATTAATAATTTTTCTTAAATTTTTGTTATCTTAAAACTGATCGTAACAGATAAATTATTCTCTTAAAGACTGAAAGATCGTAAAATTATTTTCATATCTATTGTAAAGATATTTTTGCAAGAGTAAAATGATTCCATTTCGCTATATTATCATAAAATGAAAAAAATTCTTAATGCAGATAAACTGAGCGAATTGTTTGTCTGATGTTTCAGATTCTTGAACAAGAGCAGGAGTCAGGCAGCAATGATGGCATCTCGCGAACGGGAACGTGAACGCGATCGCGAACGTGAACGCGAACGCGAACGCGAACGTGAACGTGAACGCGAGCGAGAACGTGATCGTGAGCGTGAACGCGAGCGGGACGTGGACGCGGAGATCGACTCGCCCTTGTCGACGAGATCCCGCTACGCAGCTCTGAAGGAACGCCGACAACGTCTTGCCCGTTCCAGAAGCTCGCACAACTTTGGCGGCGACGACCTTGACCTGGACGAAGAACCACCGTCTCCAACAACCCAGTCGCCGAATGCTTATCTGGCGGCGAAGTACGGCGCCGGCTCCGAACTGGCACGGAGTCGCAGCACCCACGCCCTAAAGTCAAGAGAGCCGAGCCCGGAACGTGATCGACCGGGCACGGAAAAGGACGGCGCGGCATTGAGCTCTTGGGCCAGATACCTCAAGAATAAATACGGTAACCGCACCACAAAGGACAAAGAACCGCCCTCCTCATCCTCCACAATACCTTCGTCCAGGTGAGTTCGAGTACACAATTTTTACTGAGCGAACACAAGATGCAACATGAAAAAACAGAGAGCGAGCATGATCTTCGAAATTTGTCGGAGCTTCATATTTATTATTATAAACATGTATTTGACGAAGCTCTCCCACGCACGACTGTAATTAATTGTCTATTTTCCACATAATGAATATAAATTACGAATCACATTGCAAATAGCAATAATATACAATGACGTATAGTATCAATAAAGCTTTAATCGCATTGTACGCACAATGGCTCAGAATATTATGCACACATTGGAATCAATGTAATTATTAGGCATATCACCATATTTATTGCAGATTACATCAATGCGCTAGCATTTAATGCAACATAATACAGAACGTTACTATTATGAAAGAAAACGAAATAGCGATCCGATTATATCCATAATTAATTATTATCAGAGATTAATATAGCAAGATTAATATATTGAGAGAGAGAAAAATTTGTGATTATCATAATTTAGTTGTATAATTTATCAGTCTTTTCGATGCCAACTATATATTTTTGATAGATATAATTATACATATATATAGATATAATTTGATAAATATAATTATTACAATTAATATTGTAACAGTAGTAACTATAAACAACCCAAGTAAAACATGGAGTCATAATTAAATCATGATATCACAAAACGTTATTACAACGTGTCATTTGATACTTAAAAATTGATTTATAAATGATGAATGGATTCATGATGTCTTCATGATATTATTACATTTGTTTTACTTGGAAAGATTTTTATAACATTGATAAAATCTATTTTATTCTTTTCTATCGATTCTGTTTTTTCATATTTAATATTGAAAAAAATCACAATACTTTTTGTACAGTCAAAAATACTTGTTTTTCGAAAATCTAAATAAATTCGTGTTGTAAATAAATCTTACTAACAATTAAGCTGATGTCGTCATTTTAATATCAAATGATTGCGTCAAAATAACGACGAATAATTTGGCAACGCAAACAAATTAGTAATCACAAATACCAAACATTTTTCTCTCATTCCCAATGCAAATACAATTTTATACAAATGCCTATAATTTCTTCAGCACCAGCGCGGCTTCGCGAAGATTGTCGTTAGGTTTGCCTTTAAGGCACACCGGACAAACATCCTTTGAATCTTCTGACGACGACCAAAAAAACCCGTCAGGCTCCCCCACGTCCCCTACAGCAGCTCCCGTTATACCCGCGGCAGCAGGTTCCTCCACTAGGTAAGTCTTAATCATATTACATTACGTAAAGACGGAGAGATAATGTAAAAGCGCATCTCAAACATCTGCTTACATTACATAAAAACAAGAGACAAGACAATTCTGGAGTTTCAATTTTCTTTTTTACAAATGTTACGACGTTACAAATGTTTTCTTCAAAGTTTACAAATGAAAGCATCGTATCTTCGCGAGATTCAATTTAGAAAACGGCTGAATGCGAGCCGCGAAGTTTTGCTCGACTTTCCTGTTCCTATTGGCGAAGCTTGTACCTGAGTAAGAGAAGCAAGTTTCCCTGTAATCTACTTTTCCTCTAGTTCATAGAAAGGACAAGAGGCACTACCTATTAGAAAGAACGCGTGTGGCTTTCTAAATATTCCACGGACAAGTATGCGCTTGAATTGTGAGAGGTCCGTCGGCGAGGAACCAGCTATTGCAATCAAAACACTTTATCCTCGTTATCTGCTACGCTGTTCTCTCCGGGACTTCTCTCGCGGCCATAATTCTCAAAGATCTACCGTTGTTTCTACTGGAATGAAACATCGCGTCTCTCTTGAAAAGTGGATTTACGAAAAACATTCCACTAAGAACAGCGTCACACACAATGAAGATACAGAGCTCCACTATATCCGAGTTTTCTTCTTTCACTTCCTCCCTTGCGCTTTCTCTCTCCCCCTTCACTCTTTTCGCAAACTTTTCTTAATACAATAGGGTTTCGGGAGTTTTATCAGATGAAGAATAACTACGTTCATCACATGAATGTTTGCGCGTAACCGCATGATTAACTGTGCGACCGGACGTTTCTTTGGAGAGATTCATAACTGCCCGGAAGATGAAAAATCTTCGCGTAATGAGCTTTATTGACCATTCCGTTAATTGATTCTAGCAATGGTCGGAGGAGTCATTACTTGCTGAAGCGGCGGCAGCTGTTTAAGTTTGGGATGCGGGGGAGCGAAGCCGGATGCTTTACCTGGCCGAGAGGCCTCGCAGTCGGCCCGGACAACTCCATCGTCGTGGCCGACAGCTCCAACCATCGTGTTCAAGTCAGTCGTTCTTCTAATCTTAAAATTTATCCTTGATCACGTTTAATCAACATATACAACGTTATTGAGAGTATTGCTGCACTGAGAAAAATTTCTGGTTGAAAATAGATGAATCAGAAGATTCTGATTATATCAATTAGCATTCTAGTCATCACAATTAAACATTTGGTTATTTCGAATGTTGATACGTAAATTTTACATCAGAGGAAATAGGCCATTTTTAATTAATATAATAAAAGATTTCCATACATTTTATATTTTTAATAATAAAATATTTATAATATAAATCTTTATTATAGATATAGCTGAATTATTAACTTAAAAGGAAAGAAAGAACGAGTATGCTATCAAATTTAATCTTGACATGATACGAAATATGTGTTAAATGTCTCATCGTAACACTTATCAATAAAATATATAACACAAAACTGCTCAAAAATTAAAATTACTTATCATTATGATCTGTTATAATATGGATCATCAAAGATACAAACTGATAACGGAATTTTTAAACGCTTATCCCAGCTTTTAGCCTAATAGATTAGACCTTTTGATGAATATTGAATACACAGCTTAGTGCTCAATGATATCACTCACTTGCACATCAAATTTACATACAATGGCGCTCTAAAATTAAATACAATATATCGAGAAGTGAAATGCGAGTGAAATTATTTGACAGCTCAATTAGCATAATAAATTTCCAATAAAATAAAACTATTAATTATTAAAAAATTGATAGAAAATTACATTATTTGTAAAAAATTGTAATTCTGCTGCGCAATAATTTCTTCAATTCAATATTGGCAATACGTGTGCCTTGATAAATCAATCGCATCGCTTAAAGCAATAATAGTTAACTCGATATGAGTTCATAAAGCTGAAGCCTTCAGGATTTTACGGGCATTCGCATAATATCGACAATCGTAAATAAGATACGGGAAAAAATTCCTCGTCCTAATCTTGGTTATTGCAGTCGGCCGATTTTATAGCATTGGCCCTCGACATAAACGACTATACCGCTCGGTCCGCAGGTATTCGACGGTAATGGGAACTTCATGAAGGAGTTCGGAACATACGGCAGCAACGAGGGTGAATTCGATTGCCTTGCTGGGGTGGCCGTAAACCGAATCGGGCAGTACATCATCGCGGACCGCTATAACCACAGGATCCAGGTGCTCGATCCATCCGGCCGCTTCCTACGAGCCTTCGGCTCTCAGGGCACCGCTGATGGCCGATTCAATTATCCTTGGGGCATCACTACTGACGCCCTCGGATTCATCTACGTATGTGACAAGGAGAATCACCGCGTGCAGGTGCATACCTTATTGGTACAAAGCTAATTGAACAATAAATGTCAGTCAGCTAATTAATCATTTGAGAGAACGTTGATTAACATAAAATTCTATTTTGCTCATTTGAAAATATTTTCTTGATAATATTAGATAAGATGAAATTACAGACAGCGAGGAGAATTAAACTTAGCAAATTTCAATGTTTTATCTTTTTGATTCTCGGAATTGTTGCAACAATACAGTTATACTGACATTAGATTTGTAAAACTCATTTAATATGTGTTAATTAAAAGGCAGTAATTAATTTCAAGAAATCAAAATATGATATAACTTGTATAAAAAAAAATACTAAATATTAAGTTTATTTTAATAATAAACGAATTTGCAAATGTAACATAAAAAATTAAATTATTTGATATTTTTATGTAAAATGGCAATTGCTATAATAACAGATACATGTTGTCGAAAGTTGAAGAATTAAGAACTAAGTAAATCCAAATATAATAATTATAACTATGCTATTTTTAGCATTATTAGCATTATTTTACAAAGAAAATTGAATTATTTTTATTCAGAATCTTTGTTGTTTAAACAATTACTGGAGAGTAGGTTTAATAGATCTGTCAGCTCCGGAAAGATATAATTGAGTAAGTCCAATTGATCCATATTGGCCCATATTTCATAGAAGAATGAATTGTGATTATTAAAATTATGATTATTACTGCATCTTAAGCTAGCTTCAATAACACTATTTGACCACTTTGGAATACCTGACTGTTCGCAGGTATTTCAATCGGACGGTACGTTTGTGGGTAAGTTCGGCTCGTGCGGTAGCGGACGCGGCCAGTTAGAACACCCGCACTACATCGCGGTGAGCAATACCAATCGAGTGATCGTCAGCGATGGCAACAATCACCGTGTGCAGATATTTGACGTAAACGGTCGCGTGTTGACGTCCTTCGGCTCGGAGGGCTCAGACGAGGGCCAGTTCAAATTCCCGCGGGGTGTCGCCGTAGACGATCAAGGCTACATCATCGTCGCTGACTCTGGCAACAACCGTATACAAATTTTCAGCCCCGACGGCGCTTTCCTCAAGTCCTTCGGCTGTTGGGGCAGCGGCGATGGTGAATTCAAAGGTCTCGAGGGTGTAGCCGTCACGTCAACAGGCAATATCGTCGTCTGCGATCGCGAGAATCACCGGGTTCAAGTATTCTGAGTTCGTCGATTATTAATACTGAAGGAACTCTGATCTTTTATCAAATGGATACCTATTGTGTTGACCGATATTTGCGTTTATTAATACTTTTAATAATGAGCAAATATTTAGAAAATATTTTTAGACGACACTGCATATTTGAATAAAAGAATACATTAACGCCTGAATAAAATATCTGCGAAGTTAAATGCCAATAATTTCCAATAGTTTACTTGCAGCAACTTTTCAATCTAAAATTTCTAACAAATATTTAGCGAAGCTCGAAATTGAAAAAAAATAAGAAGGAAATAATGTAATTTTATTATAGAGGGTAAATTATGGTAATTTTATATTAAAATTAATATATATACAATATTTTGAAAAATATATTGGATTTTTTAATTTAATGATTTTTAATAGAGATTTTTTGCACATATCTTATTAAATTTGTTTCTAAATTAAGGATGAGATGTTATTACACACATAGTCTGTTTCATTCATTCGCTATAAATATTAACATAGATTTTTTTTATTTACCACTCATAATTGGAAACCTTCTCGTAAATGTTATGAAGTTTATTATAATTTATTTCACTTTTCATTGCCCAGGAAATAACTTTCATTGTCTGACCATAATAAATTCATCGCGTTCGTGTAGTTTTGTCTAACAAAATGAAGCGTGAAAACAGTCTTCTCTGCAAAGTGATGACTTTCGCGCCTCTCCATAAATAAAAAAAAATCTATTATAAAATCTATTGTAAAAATGAAAACGATTATTTATCACAGATTGCATTGTAAATGATTAACTCTGATTGATGTGTGTGAAAATTTGAATTTAGTATTTTCATTGCTAAGATTAATGAAATAATTTATTTTTACTAATATTTTTTACACGATTGATTTATTATCTAATGAACAATTTGAGGAAAAGCTCATAAATTTTGATGATTATTTACCCTCTTTTTATTTTTCTCGTTTTGCGATCATTGAAATCGCTAGATGGAAATAGAGAGAAATACCAGGAATTTTCTGTTTCGAGCTAATTTCTTTATTATTAAAAAATTTCCGAATACACATACACACACAAGCCAATCTCTCCGCGTTTCAAGTTGCGAAACACGTAGATCTGCCATTGCTTTTCTGCGGTTTACCGCGGATAGTTCCTCGTGTCACTTTGACGAATATTGGATTCATATACTCGCGTGCACGACGCGATATAGGATGAAAGAAATAACGAAACGGACGGAATGGCAGAGAAAAAAAGCTTGAAAAGAAAAAAAATAGAATAGAAATAGCAATTGTATCGACGAGCGCAACGACGCGTGAATAGAATCACTCGGCAGCGAGCGGTCCAAATTCTCGGAGAAAATCTTTTGAACCCCGGTCGATTCTCCGCTTTGAAAAATACGTACGGTCATGTTTGTCTTTTCCCTGCCTATCTCATATCCGCTATCTCTCCTGCCTATCTCTCTCCTTCTCGTACACGATATCCGAGCGACTTAATTTAATTTATATGCAAAGTGACAGCAAATAAAATTTGTACCGTTTGTATGCTTTAAATAAACTGTTGCGGAAAGAAAATAAGGTAAATCTTTTCTGAACCATTCGTCTTTTGATTTCCGAGATATATTATTCTTTGCGTTCTCTGTGATACAGTTCAGACAGTTTAGATAAAGCGAGAAAGGATTATTACTTCTGTACTATGAATACGATCGTTAAATTTAGCGGTTCGCGAAGTCTTGGTTCGGTACTCCACTTGAGAGAAATAAGCAGTTGGAACTGGAAGTTTGTCTTAGTATCAATAGAAACTCTACAAGCTACAATTTCTATGACGTATTCTAAGATCATTATTTGCCGGATATTCCTTTAACTTGCCGTAATGATATTATTCACTATATATTCTGGTCCAGATGTAACTACAATATCCGATGTTTATACTAAATCTCGTATTATTTTATTACGGTTTAATTAAGAAAGAAAATTATTTACAACAATCTCTCCAACACTAGATTATTTTTCTACTTTCCGACAATTTTTTTTAACAAAGTATATAATTTTTCTCATAATTTACTAAAAGTTCTATTATAACTGCGAATCCTTCCTTATTATTTGTAAATATTCTGGAACTTATAATTATCTGAACATTAGCAATAATTATCAAAGTTTGGTAATGTCATCTAAAATGTTTCGAAGAATTGCGAGAAAAATAAGTAGATCAGGAAAGAGGTGAGACAAGTGAAAAGGTGAGTAGGGCAAATGAAAAGTAAGTGTGAGTCAATAAATATATAATTTATTAAATGCAATGTGATGAAATGGTGTAACAATAGAGGGGCAGGCGAAACGACGACCGTTAATGATCGCCGCAAAGGCGGATAAGAGATAATACGCCACCCCTGCCCAGCGCCCCCCCGGAGATCGGAAATATAGATAAAATATTTTCGTTATTATTTACAATATTAGTCGAACGTTAGTCAATAAATAATAAACAGTGGCATAATCCCTTTATTTAATAATATAATTTAATTATATATATAATATATATAATATTACGCTTGCGATAATAAAAATATTACAAGAGATGGAGCCTTTACCGTTATTCGTTTCCGCTAATAAAATCTAGCACGTACGTGCCACATCTACGCGTCGTCCTCGTTCCGAAACTTCCTGATTTCGGGTACTTGATCTCGGTTACTCGATCTCTCGTCAGGCGATTATACAATAAATAACGTGAGAGGATCGAGGATTCTTCGCGATCGCCCGAATTTCGAAACGCGGAAACGCCAAGCGGATTGATGTCGAAATAGCCGTCGAAACCATCATCAAATTCCGGGAAAATTGCGCTCACTCTCTTACATTCTCTCATTCTCCCTCTCTCTCATTCTCATTCTCTCTCTCTCTTTCTTTCTCCCTATCGCGAAAAAATCGACGATGGGACTGAACAACAAATGGCAAATCAGCTCGATTCTCGACGTACGTGGAGAAATGATTTTCGTAACGCGTCAGATTATCACAACGAAATACACGCGACATGCTTGGACGTTATCAATCATCGAGCGGAGTAAAAAGGCTGTGTGTGCGTGCATGTGTGGTGTGGTGTGGTGTGGTGCGGTGTGGTGTGTGTGTGTGTGTGTGTGTGTGTGTGTGTGTGTGTGTGTGTGTGTGTGTGTGTGTGTGTGTGTGTGTGTGTGCGCGCGCGCGCGCGCGCCCAGCAGCACAGATCGCTCCAGCAATATTGCAGTAGCATTGTAACATTGCAATATTGCGGTTTACATTGAAAACGTTGCAGCAGTAATTATGCATTCCGTTGTTCACTGGTAATACTAATTTCTAGTTTACGTTACATATACTGTTGATTTTCAGTATTCATAGTGAGTACTGAACGCAGCCATTGTCGCAAGTTTCTGTGCTGTATGGTTGCTTTTGTGTGTGTTTCGTATAGGTTTGTATAGTATGTAAACGCCGCCACGCGAGACTGGGAATTGTGCCGTGTGTAGGATCAGGCAGGCAGCAAGCAGGTACAAAGTGACCGTCGCGACGAAGGAACAACATATCTTTGGGTCTCTGTAATTATTCGTGTATCCTAAAGCAGGACAAGTCATAATAACGTATCAAAATGATATTAAAATGAATTGTGATTAATTGAAAAGTGATTTTCACTCAAGGAACAGACCAAGTCAAGAGAAAATCAAAATGACTTTATTTTGACGTCATGAAAGTCAAAATGACGATTTTTTTTTATTATAACATTTGACTGTTTAATAACGTTAAGAATCAAAATAAAGTCAAAGTGACGTTAAAATCAATCTGAAATGATTGAAAAATGATTTGTAATGATCATTTTGGAGTAATTTTGATATTATGATGACTTGTTCTACTTATGGATATGTTCCTTGAGTAGTAATCATTTTAGAATCATTTTGACGTCATTTTGGTGTCACGATGACTTGTGCTCTGTTTGGATCTATGATACTTCGTATAATTCATACTATAATTCTGTGTTTTCGTGTGTTTCCTGGTATCCCCGGTGTCTGTACAAATTGTGATAGGCACCGATCCGATCGTTTCGACCCTTTCGACATCGTGCAACGCGCGTCTGACGCCGCGTGTTCACGCGATCGCGAGCCCGTGTCCCGCCGTGCCCTCCTACGCGATAAACTCCGGATGATCGTGCCGAACATTTCAATTCTTCTTTTTTTTTTTCTATTTTGTAAAAAATATACGCAAGAGCTTCCGCGAGAGATATATTAGGCTGCGTTCGGAAACGTTACCCAAGCAGAACCATAAGTCGTCCATTACGATATCAAAATGATGTCAAAATGATTTCAAAATGATTAAAAAAATGAAAAAATCAATTTTTCAATCATTTCCAACTCATTCTAATGTTTTGACATCATCGTAACTTGTTGTTTTGCTTGGATATCCGGATATTCCCGTGTATCACCTTATCCTTGTTTAATGTCGAGTGATATATGGAAGCATTCTGGTGACGTTTTCGGATGCAACCTTGGTGATGCCCGAAGCCGTGACGGAACAACTTCCGTTTCGGCGCTTGCGGTCCTCGAAATCGCGATATCCCACATCCCGACACGCCAAGCGTACTTCCGATTTGCGGCGGAATTCGCCCTTTCGCATCCCCCGTGATTTCGGGAATACACGATTCTTGAAACATGGTTTCGCAGTAGGGCCGGTATAGATTTCTGGCGGGCTCGCGACAGCGGAAATCGCACGGGCAAGCCCGTAAAAACGCGCCGTCTCGTACGATTCTAGAGAAATGGACAATTGGAAATATCTCGAATCTCTATAGCGCGAATCTCGATCGTTCCTGATTTTTAGAAGAAGAATTAATTCCTGTTAGTTTTAATCTTGCTTTTAATAGTCCGCTATTAATATACCTACTGATTCGTCTCTGCATCTAGAGAGTAGTTTGAAAAGTGGCATGAGATAGAATGTGTTATAGGTATCTTTCTTTTTTTCTCATTATTTCCCATCTGTTGTATCGAGATTAATTGAGTAATAAAGTTATAATTATTTATTTAATTAATTAAAGTGGCAGCAGTTAGGCCATGCGGCTCCTATCATCTAGTCGTCTTTGACTCTTGGCTTCCTTACGTAGAATTTAAAAATTTTTTTTCTCCTTTACTTATTAAACTTCTTTATATTTTGAGAATAATTTGTATTATAAATGACTTTTAAAGTTTATGTATTCATCGAAGCGCCTATCCTAGCGATGTCTTTAATTAAAATTATTCTTTTTCTCAGCAATCTCCTCCCTTCTCGTTTCCTCTCCACATCTCATCTCTCAGTCCTTGATCTAATGAATACCTTCGCCCAGCTTGCCCTCGGTGTACGTGGTTATGTAATGAAAGTGGAGCAACGACGAAACTTCGAAAATCTCGCGCGGTGTCGGTGTATCATTTCCCTGTCCGCCGTTCCGCGGGTAAAAAATATTGTATTCAACTTGTCTTGCGAAGACCCTGGTGAAAAGCGAACAGTGCACTTTGTTCTCGATCGGTTGCGTCGAGGACTTTTGTCTTACCGCCAAAACCACGCGCGCGTGCCGTATCTTCTTCATTAATTCTTAAATTCGGAACCTGATTGCCACGCATAACGACAAGCCCGACTAACTAGAATTATCCCTAACTTGAGACTTCATTCATCATCATCATCATCATCATCATCGTCATTATCATTAACGTTCTCTCGTGCCCGCTACGTTTATAATCGCTAGCCCTCGTTTAATTAGATTCTTAAATATGTAATAAGCAAAAATATGAATATATATAATAATAGTTTTTCTTGTATATATAATTATTATTATTTTACTCATTTTTTTAAGTATTTCGATAGGATCGTGATTATTTTAATTAATTAACAATGATTAAAAGAGTGTAAGAATTTGTTATCTTTCCTCCTTCCTTCCTTCCATCCTTTCTCTTCCCCGCCCTTCTCCTGCTTCCCGCGCACTCCTCATCTCTATTTTTAATAACTAATAACCCTTTAAGCTTAATGGCATGAAAATGCTCGTTGGAATTGACTCATGTGTACAATATATATTGTGGTAATACCCCATCTCGCGCTCCGCAATTACATCGCTCTATTAGATCTCACAAACCGCTGTGAGTTCTGCGAAACACATCCGAGGGGAGAGGGTCGATATGGGTTAATTTACTGTCTCGAAGAAATTCGGTAATTCGAAATTCCGCAGCATCCTTTACATTTTCTTTTTTTTTTACGACGCGCGGTATCGACGCATTACTCCCCCGACAGATCCCGCACGGCGTAATATCGGCTCGCCATATTATCTCTCGGATCCTCTATCTATCCGTTTGTCTGTCTGTCTGTCTCCGTTTCTTCCTTTCATATTTCAGAGCGAGAACTCCCGCGTGCGTAAACACGCACACGGAGACGTACGTCGGAGACACATGGATTTTTATCTCCGTCTCCCCTTGTCCCTTGCGCGGAAATACTTTCTTGGATCACCATTAATTTATCACAATAGACGTTTGTCCACCCGATCAAAACTTTGAACGCCGGGACATTTCACGCCCTTCGCGCGCCGTGCAATCGCGCGCGTCCGCAATCAACTACGCCCTTAATTTAATTATAATCGCTAATTATATCTTTACGCTAGAGAATCTTTAAAAAAATCCCCTATCGGAGAGAGAAATGGTAGGTAGTTTCTTTTTGTAACAATGTAATCGACTAGCTTACGTTCTAAAAAGTAATTCTACGAAGTTGATTATACTGTGACTAGCACAGCCCGTGGATGAAATTGCGCCCTTTGGACGAAGGGCCAGTTCATTTTTTTTCTCTTTTCTCTTTTTTTTTTCTTTTAATTCTCCTGTAATAATTTCTCTTTTCATTCGCTTCTCGCTCTCTATTTCCCACTATTTGCTCTCACTTTCTCTAAAATTTTCTAAAATCAAATTATAGCATTCTTAAGGAAAACGAATGTCATACACGAAAGAGATCGTTTCTGCCACGTTATAAATGACAATTTCTCATCTAATTATGTACAGTAAATTCTCGATGCTGTGCTATTAGATTTGCACTAAATGATAGAAATGCAGTGCTCGCGTATCGATCAAATTTAACTATGTCTCTTGTAAAAATATAGAAAAAATATCTAGCTCGAAGGAAACCGACCAAAATAAAAAATCTAATCTCATAATTAATATTTTAACTGTGTCCTAATTCGTACTTAGAATTTCACTTTCGCTTTTCATATTTCCGAGAATTATCTTATCCATCATTAAAATATAATTCATTAGTACTTTTAAAACTAATTTCACGTCGCTTCTTCATATTCTGATTGTTCACTCATTCATTTAATTATCTATTAGCATTAATTGAACTCAAAATCAAATAAAAATGAAAGTACCAGGAACAATTCCAAAGAAGTTTAAATATCAAGATGATTTTGTATGAACTTAGGGCAATTTTCCTTCGATCAAGAGTTTTGTTTTTTTTTTTTTTCGTAGATGCTATCCTTTCTCGATACAGTCCTAGTCGCAGTTTCGCCTAAATTGATTAGAATTGTATATTTAGAAGTAAAAATCGATGAGAACATATCATAAAGAAGAATGAAAAATATTACTTGTTTCCCATGCAAGATTATACAGTGCATGTAATCACGTCGAAAAAACAACATAACAATTTCTACATAAAAATTTCTTTGTTATAAAAAATGATAAAATTACGTCGATATACGTCGAATAGTAATATTGATGACACAAGTCGATAGAATTCTCTCTTTTTAGGTAAAAACAATATTTAATTTCTATAGTATCTTATTTTTATTCTATAGTATCTTATTTTCAAAAATTACGAGATTTATTAAGTTAAATTTAAAGTGAATTTGTAATATAAATGATTAATATCTATATATTTTATAATAAATAAATTATTAAAAATGAACTTTGCATTTCATCAAGTTGCATGTTACAATTTTCAAAATTTATATAATCATCGTTTATCGTTCAAGGAAAGAAGGCTCGAATCCGATCGACTGGTGTCATTAAAAGAGAAATACATGTCTGCATTTATAAAGAGTAGAAGAAATATTTTGTTTTGAAAAGACCTACAGTTTCCCGTAGAATTTGCCGATGACAAATTCGCAAGCTATTTGAACCTACGAAAGCGACAACGATTTTGTGCGATTCAGCTCGGTGCATACAAGGATTTAATAAAATTTCACGGGAACGGCTCGGCAACTTCGATGTTGTCGCGATGTATAACAAGGAATCAATTTATATGTTTGACTAAGCGGATCTCGTACTCTTGAAGAGATACGTATATCTTACAAGAGACACGATACGTATATCTTACAAGAGATGCGATACATGGATACATATGTATTACATTTTAAGCGAGAGGAGAAACTGTATTCTACAAGCTTTTTCAGTCGATCGATCTCGTATAGATTTTTAGCAAACCTACTTACGATAGGCTCGCCTATTTACTGCTACTCGCCAATATTCGCTCGAAGAAGATGCAGGGACGCGTAGAGTGCGATAATAGCGTAAGATACAAGCGAAATGAATGAGCGGTCGAGAATGAGACGCAGTGTTAACTCAATAATAGTATGAGGGACAAAAAAGATTGAATAGATAAGACTTGATGTTGGTCAACCATCGGGTACGCAAATCAGAGACGCAGAGAACAAAACCGTATATCATCCGTGTCGTACGTCTGGTACCCTCTCGTAATAATTATAGTCGTCGTTGACAACCTCGCATACTCCCTCAGAGCGTCGCGACGGCCGTTCCGGGGCGTCGTTCACCAACGGCTCTTGTCACCGGCCGTGTTATTTTGCTACCGAATTATCGTCGCCGCTGCTCCGCGTGCCATTGGACTGACTGTCAACTAGGTGACCCCCGGGCTGGCGACTACTAGGCTGGCCCCTGGGCTAGATGAGGGCAAGCTTTGGGGGACAGCAGCCGCCCGTGAAATGACCGCTGGCAGCCTCCCGTTCCCGTTTGCGACGGCCTTGGCGTTCTGCAGCCTGATTCAAAAAATATACACTTTGTATAAAAAACACGCTTTATATAAAAATTGCGCATAAATGCACACGTGACACCGAATAATCAGGCAATATATACCGGAAGGCAAACAAACGCTCCCCTTAATATTTTCTCATTGACGGACAAAAATTCACCAGACAATAATAATTAGAAAATTTAAAAATCATAGTTCGAATATTGTTTGACAAAGTTTGTTTTTTCTAAAAGAAAATAATAAGTGTACATAATACATGTATTAAGATTATTTCTAAATTAATAAGTATATGAACTCACACAGCATAGAATATTTATGATAAATATTTATTAATATTCATTTTTTGAAATGTTATATAGATATTTCATATATATATATATATATATACATATATTATACATATATAGATATACATATTTTATATATAAAACTTTATTCGAAATATTATTAAAATATAGATTAAACATTTTATGTAATAAATATAAATAAATATTTCTAATAAATATTTTTTATTTGGATTATAATGTCTTATTAAGTATTTTCATAGCACTTATAACATTTGCTTATAAATATATACTTATAAATATTTCATAATATTTATAATAAATGATCTGTGCAATCTAAGACCACAAAAATATTTACAAAATATTTAAAACAAATCTTATAAATATTTATAAATATTTTATAAATATCTTATAAATATTGTGTGCTATCAGAAAATATTTATTTACATTATCTGAATATTCACATTATCCATTATTGAAAAATGAATATATATCAATTCCGATACCTCGTGGAAATTATTCAAAATTATAATGTATATTAAAGTAAAATGCTAGTTTTAAGTTGTTTAAACATGCGGTACATTTTATCCGTCTACAAGTTATTGGCAAAATGATTATCGAGCAATCAATTCTATGTCGCTAAGCGACGAGTATACGATTTTGTTGTACAAATAAATATACCATTGTACATAAAATATATCATTCTAACAATAACATGAAGCCAACCAAATATATGAGACATAACATGACGTATCTAATTTCCGGTATATAGATGTATATCTCATTAATTTGTGTGTCGTGAAACAGAGTGTAGATCAAGAGAGAGAGAGAGAGAGAGAGAGAGAGAGAGAGAGAGAGAGAGAATGGTGGGGAGAGGAAAGGTAGAAAGATGACGACAATAACGATGAAAGCGTTAACTTCTTCCGATAGATGAAACAGGAACAAAAGAGAGAAAGAGAGAAGGGGTGGAAGAGAGAAAAAGATACAAACAAGCAGTTTTGTTAAAAAACAATTGTCTAATTATAAGATCTTTACTTACCGGTCGTGAATCGTCCCACGACAAGCTGCATTAGTGACACACAGAAGAGGGAGACTTTAGAACTTTGTCTTTTTTTTTTCAGTATGATAAGAAGCCTTTCGTGTGCTAACAAGAAGTCTCTACTACGCTAATGTGCGTGCACATCGTTGCAACAGGAAATGCAGCACTGTACACACACACACACACACACACACACACACACACACACGCACGCACACACACACACACACACACACACACGCAC
>Ga0157364_1002527_pt1 | contig 17094 bp, 10 predicted proteins | sample AttsexASBM2_FD_111476 | JGI IMG/M metagenome (GOLD analysis project Ga0157364, IMG submission 111476) | Fungus gardens microbial communities from leaf cutter ant in Ribeirão Preto, State of São Paulo, Brazil - Atta sexdens ASBM2 | ecosystem: Host-associated > Fungi > Mycelium > Unclassified ... | reverse complement strand
CTTTCAAGCGGCTGCGAACACGCTTCAGCAAATTGATACAGATTGTGTGTTGCCCTCTAAGTGGTGCTTGCAATCTACTAACTAGATACGAGTCGTCTATATATAGACTTGAACTCAGAGATATAATGTCAAATCTCAGTGCCTCGGAAAAGGAATGAAAAGGAAGCTATCAACGGTCCTGACTTATAACGAGAAATAGATTATAAATAGTGCAGTGATGTTGTAGACACGGTGAATGTATGCGAGCAATCCCTAGGATTCAGCACAAGAAGCTGAAGTCCTAGGTACAGATGAGACTCTGACTCTATATAAGTGCTCTACAAGTCCAAACATTTATGAAGAAATTTTGTCCCATTAATTGTCCCTATAGAAATATCCATACTCAATCACTCACAATCATTCCTATGACACCCATTTGCCAACAGAGCATGCTATGACATTGATATGAATCATTTCTCAACAACTTAGAATATAACAGTAGGCAGAGCACTAGTACATCTCTTCTGCCTAGGCCAAGGAAATTCCCCTTTATTGGAAATTTACTGAGCATTCCTCGGGAATACCAATGGCTGGCACAATCTTCTCTAAGAGCCAGAGAAATTCATGTCACATGTCAGACAGTGAGTCCCAAATTTGTATATATGACAATTTGTGGGCCTGCCTGACAGCTGCTGTCATAAGTATGATAGTACTTGGATTACAGATGATGAATATTATTATGTCATAACAGCCTTAGGAACCACTCTGATGACTTAGAAATCACCCAGTGAACTGTAGACAACTATAAATAACTAGAAGTCAAAAATATATTTACAGGAAGTTGTACATGTATATGATATACCTACTATATAAAATTAAGTCTATGTAATTATGATAGGACTGAAGTGTTATAATAGGATAGTCTGGATATTAAGAAGTTGGAAGATATTATGAGCACTGATCTGCCAGTGTCACATATACATCAGATTCATCCACTTACATCACAGATAATGCTTTTCTAACATCTGATCTACTCAGAATATTTGTGAAAGAGAGTATCTTTCTTCCTAGTCTACTCATCCTCTTCTGGTACAGATCTATCTGGTTTCAATTCATATCCAATGTCACATCCCATTCCAACCACATCCATTCTAGCCCACAGATAATCTCTTCTTCCTCATCTGCACTCCCCAACCTCTTCCAGTGTGAAATCACATCTCCTCATTCTACCTCAGATGTTTTCACTGGTCTTTATTAACTCCATGGACCTCCCCTCCTTAACATCCAAGAATTACTAGAAAACAGGATAACTCACTTAATAGCCTCTATTTCAGATAACTATCCTAGATAGCATATCTAGTATATAATCTGGTAGTTTAAACTGTATTAGTTATTCTGAAAACTGACTAAAACTAACATCCATCTCCAGTGTTAGCAACAATACACCTCATCACCCTCTGGTGATTTTCCATTTGCTAAGTCTCTAAGTTCAATTCTGAAATATATAATCAGTATGGCTAGTAGAGGTATAGCACACAAGCTGAAGCCAAAAGTTGTTCCAATCTGACTTTTGCATTCTTGGGTAATATATTAATCACTTATTTGAACTTCTAAGATATCATTATTAAATCTCAGATAACAAGGTATGAACCATATCTAACATCTAATTACTCTATAACTGACTACATGGTTCTTTATGATCTCCATAGAACTCTGGACTCTATTTCTGAAGACTTTAGTATACTCAGAGTAGTTATCTGTTTTCTCTGATTCTCAGATATAATATAATATAGCTAGACTACTAGCACTGAACCAACTATATCAAAAGGCAATTTAACTGAAAACTTATACTTTTCAGCCAACTAGCAGTATTTATACTGATCATAGAAACTTATGTAAGCAGCAGGCTTACATATAGTTTGTTACAATTCAAGACTTAGAATTAAGTTAAGAAAGAAATCTTATATTGGGTTAATACAAAAGAGCTAAATAGAGTTTCAGTTATAGAGTGTTTATCTTGTATATACTTGGCTAATGGTCTATGCTATACTAAACCTAGCCTACCCTAAAAACATATAATATAATATCATTATTCTGGAATCTTTTATATTCTTCTATAACATATGATTGTGTAATTATGACTTGTGACTGTGTTATGTGACCTGTGTCACTGTGTCACATGAAAATGTGACAATTTGTGACAATCACATATGACATTATGCTAATCCTAACTCTAAGTTCAAAATAAAAAAGTAAAAGAAAAATAGAAAAGCAAAAAGAAACAAAAATAAATAGAGTTTACTGTTCTTTAATTCTAACATAGTTTTAGTTACTTAGTACTAGTATTTAATATATATAGGTACTCTGTAGTTCTTCAGCTTAAAAATCAACTAGTGTAGTATACTATTCTGAATATTTATACTCAAAAGTCTAACTTTTTTTATGTTTTACTTCTTGTTAATATTTTCTTTCTAAATATAACTGCTGTAACATATAGAGACATAGTACATCTACTGAAGCCAAGATCATCTAGAATCCACATCTGCATATATCAAATAATATTCTTATACTCTTCTAATATCTTTTATAATTTTTCTATAGATAGTTTTTTTTTCTGAGCATGTTTCTTATTAGAGCAACTTGTCATATATCCATTCAAATACATCCAATCTATCTGACTATATCATAAATAATGCTTTCCTAATATCTAATCTACTTAGAACATCTATAGAAGAGTATATTTTTCTTTCTACTAATTTATTCTCTTCTAGTACAGATCTATTTAGTTTCAATTTATGTCTGATCACTCCATTACTAGTTACATAGTTTCTTATGATCTTTATAGAACTCTAGACTTGATTTCTGAGAACTTTAGTAAAGTTGTGAACAATAGACTTGACTTTATTCTATTTTTTTTCTTTTTATCTATTTTCATTTTTCATTTACTTTTAGTTTTTATTTTCACTTTTCTTAATTTTTAGATGAAGGATCTGGTATAACAGTATATATAATAGTTACACAAGTAACAAATTATGATACCTGTCACAGTTATACAATTATATGATATAGAGAAAGTTATAGAAGGTTCTAAAATGGGTAATATTATATAGTATAGCAATAACATATATAAGATAGACTAGCTTATACTTGAAATTCTATTAAGTTCTCTTATATTAACTTGATACAAAAGCTGTCTTTTGTTTTATTACTTAAACCTAAGTTATAATATTACTTGTTTTTTCCAATCTTTAGATAGTCTTAGTACTAGTATTTAAGATATCTAGATATTCTATAGTTCTTTAGCTTGAAAATAAACTAGTATAGTATACTATTTTAAGTGTCTATATATTATATTCCATATTCTATCTATATCTGTTCTGACTTATAGATAATTCTTACTCTCTTATCTATACTTTCCAGCCTAACTATCTAACTTATATATAAGACTAGTAGTTACATTGTAATTTGCTAGTCTGATAATCAACAAAGATAACTTCTATTGAACTCAATCTCTGGTGTTCAATAGTAACATACCAAGTTAACACTTGCTTCTATCTTAGACTTTATCTACTAATTTAAAGTTACAACTATATAGTAGACAGATAGCACAGTATATAAGCTGAAGCCAAGATTATTCTGACAAAGTCTAACTTTATTTGAGTCAAAATCTGCAGTCATCTTTATCTGTTTCCATTGCCTAGTTATTTCTTTCAAACTCTACAAATTTACTCAGACTTTATATGGAGTTTTCTCTTTTCCAAATCTGAACTCCTATTTAGTATTTCATTACTTAAACTCACTCAGAGATCTGTTTTAATTACTTTTTTTGTTATTTTATATATTTAAGACTAGTATATCAGATATGCAAAGTCTGGATACTATTTTTTAATTTAATATTTCTTTTTAAACTTAGGATTAGGGTTAGAGTGATATCATGATCACACTGTCACACACATCAGTCACATCAGATGACATGGTCACAATAATGGTCACAAGTCATGAGGTCACAGAAAAGAACATAGAAAGTTTTGGAAGGATGATATCATACAACATATGTAATATATATTGACCTTAAGGCAAATATATGATTATTCAGGGTAGGCTAGAGAAGTAGTAGCATGAACCATGGTAGTTTAGTATATAAGGTAGACAATCTTATATAGAGTTCTCTATTGAGTTCTCTTGTGTTAACCCTAATATAAAGTTCTTTTTATTGATCTGCTCTAAGGTCTTTAAGTTGTAACATTAGAACTCAATTTTCTTTCTTGAGACCGCCCATCACAGAGCCCTCTCTTATTTACTCTCTTATCATTCTTGACCAAGAACAATATGCCTAAAGTCAAGAAGAACAGCTGGACTTTAGACTTAAGAGATGTACCAGCTAGGAGAGGGAATCCTAGCCATTTAGTTGTACCAAAGTCCACTGGTGCAGATAGATGTATTATCTTGTGTGGATATTGCTAGTGTAGAAATTTCATGTAGAAGCCTTATACTACAGTGTCCCCTTGTAACCTGTACACACAGAGGAATAGTAGGATCTCCTATAAGTCTCATCTAGAGTAGGTATTCTCTTCTTAGGGATATTAGACAGGAATTTATTAGAATAGTAGTTAGTAGTTAGGTAGTTGATAGATAGGGTGAGGTGGACAAGAAGAGTGCTACTAACTCTTACAAAGGAAAACATTGAGTTCAGAGTACAAATCAGGGAGTGAGTCTAATACAGGATCTATACTCTCTGAATAGCAGTTGCCACCACCCATCCTATCACCTCCATTATTATTATTATTATTATCAACACTACCACCTCCATACATTATGAGCTAATGCAGCTCAATCAACTTCGAGCTTTTAGCTTAACAACAACAGAAGCAGCTTACAGTACTATAAGCTCAACTCCAAGCATAGTAGAAGAGATTGGGGGCAAGAGGAGTAGTAGTGGCAATGAGCACAGAAGTAGTGAGACTATAAGTGTTTGATGGGACCTCATCAAAGGTCTCAGAATTTGTGACGGCATATAGATTGTATATAAGGATGAAGATAAGGGGGATAGTGGTTGAAGAGCAAATCCAATAAATATTATCATATATATAGGAAGAGTCAGCAGATGTGTGAAAAGAAAACATATTAGAAGATCTGAAGACAGGAGTATTAGAATATAAGATAGTAGGAGAATTTTTAGTAGATATAAGAAAGGAATTTGGCAGAGAAGATGAAGAATCAGTGAAAGTAGTAGAGTTGAAAAGATTAGAACAAGAAGGAAAAATGATGGAGGAATTTGTACAAGAGTTTAGAAGAGTAGCAAGAAAAAGTGGATATGAGGGAAGACTGCTGGTGAAAGAATTAATACTACTATATACTAAAGGCTCATGAAGTCAGAATAGCAGCTAGACTCAATCAAGCAATAGTATGATAGAGCAATTGCATTGAATAGGAATTAAAGAGAGAGTAGGAGAGAAAAAAAGAGATTAAGGGGGCAATGGGACAATGGGACACAGGTTCCAAGACAAAACCAACAAGAGATATCCAGGCAACAAATGCCATAGCCCCAGGTATAGCCAAGAGAGCAAGAAGTGCCTCAACAGTGGATTTCAGCAGGACTTGCTCCAATGGAAGGAGTTAAAAGAACAAATGTGATAATGGTGTGCCCTAATCAGAGGGCAGAGTTTGTACAATACAACTCATATACTATGAACATGAATTGAGAGAATAGAAATTGTTATAGCTGTGGGAGATTTGAACATTTGGTGAGAAATTGCAGAAATAGAAGAATAAGGAACAGAATTGGAGAGAGAAGAAAACTGGAATATAGACAGAACAATGGACAAATATTGATGATTGAAGGAAAAAATGGACAAAGTAATTTAAATGGGAACAGAGATCTGATAGTTCTTGATTAGGTCTTAGTAATAGTAATAGATTTGCAATGCTTGCAAGAGTAGCAGATAATACATCTTGCTATAACCTAGACAATGGGGACATGCTAAGAAAAGTTATGGTGAAGATAGGACTAGAGAGAATTGATACACAAAAAGGAGTAATGGTAGAAGTGTTGTTGGATAGTGGAGCTATGGGATTAGTGATGAGTTCAAAGTTTGCAAGAAAGCAAGGATTTAAATTAAAGAAAATGGAAAGGCCAATATATGTAAGAAATATGAATAGAATATTCAACAAGGAGAGACCTATAGAAAATATGGTGGAAGTAAGTATTTATTATCAAGGACATAGGAAGAGGATGGAGATAGATGTGATTGGGGTGCAGAAGTAGAATGTAATCTTGAAAATGCCATGGCTTACACATTACAATCCTGAAATTTACTGGAGAATGGAGGAAGTAAAAATGATGAGATATCCAAAATAATGTGAGAAGCAGTAGAGACTGAAGCAGAGAAAGTCAGGGTGGCAGAAACAGAAGGAAGTAGGAAAGAAACAGGAAGAAAGAGAGAAAAAAACAGAAGAAGGAAAAGAAAAAACCAAAGAAAGAAAGATAGAAGTAAGGAAAGTAGTAGAAGAATAGGAGATTTGGGATAAGGAGGAGAAAGTAGCAAAGTCAGAGGAAGAGGCTAAGAAGTTGGTCCTAGCAAAATTCCATAAGTAAATCTATGTCTTTGGCAAGAAGGCAAGTGAACAAATACCTACAATGAAGCTATGGGATCATGTAATAGATACAAAGGAGGAATTTGTGCTGAGGAAGGGGAAGGTGTATCTGTTATCAAGGGAAGAGTGGGAGAAGGTACATAAGTTCATAGCAGAACAATTGAAAAAAAGGTATATCAGACCCTCAAAGTTACCTCAAACAGTACTAGTGTTTTTTGTAGGCAAGAAGGATAGTAAAAAGTGGATGGTTCAGGACTATAGATATTTTAATGAATGAACAGTAAAAAATAATTATCCTTTATCTTTGATTTCAGACATAGTAGAAAATATTAGTACTAAAAAAGTATTTACAAAGATGGACTTGTAGATCAAAATTTCAAATCATGAATTCAACAACTTAATAAAGTGGCTCTTGAATCTTCAAGTTCTCCATCAAGTGCTCTCATTGTCATGGATGCTAGCATCAAAAACAATGTCACTATCTCCATTCTGCATATTCATGTACATAACAAACTGATCACTAAAACTCTTTATCACACTCTGAATATTATGAGTACTGAGGCTGAGTTATTCACCATTAGAAGTTGTATTAACCAAGCTACCAATCTAAACAATATCTCAAAAATCATTGTTGTCACTGACTTAATCCATGTAGTAAGAAAGATATTTGATCTGTCATTCCATCCATTCCAAAAGCATTCAGCAATCATTCTTAATGAACTTCATGTGTTCTTCTCTTGTTACTAAGAGAACTCAATTGAATTTTGGGAATACCCTAGTCAATGCAACTGGCATCCCCACAAAATTGTCAATGCCAAAATGAAATCATTCAATTCCACTCCACTACTCTCTGGTAAACTCTCTTAGGACTATAGCAAGAAAAATGAATGCAATGACTTCATCAACAGATGGAAAATGACTTTTCAGGCATCAGATATAAAGGGTAGACATTTTCTTGACCTTGTTGATAGTGATAACAATGTTTTAGAGCCAGTATACAGCAAAGGTGGCATATAGCTCAAATACTTTGGCCATTCCAACACATTATGCACTAGAGCTTCAAGAGCAATTAATAAACATGCTCTGATTGGTGAATACAAGCTAAAATTCTTCTCCAGAGAAGAGTTTAGCTGCCCTTGCAGGCAATATCCCATTGAATCAAGATGACATATCCTTTATGAGTGTAAGAGATTGAATGAATACTGGAATCCAAGAAGAGACTTGATTGCCCACTTTATCTTGTTCCTTGAACCAAATCTGAATGTGTTTGTGTTTTCAAATCCCATTACTTAATCAGCTTTGAGCAGATCCCTTCACTAGTGTTAGTTTGTTTTTCCTGTTTCTTTCTTCTCTGTTTCTATCTCTATCTCTTTCTTTTCTTTCTTTTCTTTCTTTTAGTTTTCATGTAGTTTTGTTTGTCATGTAAGTAGTTATAAAGTAGCTACCATGGTCTGTCTATATGCCCTATGTAATAAATTGTTGATTTTTAAAAAAAATGGACTTGTAATAGGGATATAATAATATGTGGATAAAAGAAGGAAATGAGTAAAAGGTGGCATTTACTACACCAGAGGGGTTGTTTGAGCTAGCGGTAATATTCTTTGGACTTACCAATTCTCTGGCAATATTTCAGATCATAATGAATAAAATTTTGCAGAATCTTATCAACACTGAGAAAGTAGCAAGTTTTATTGATATTATTAGTACAGAAACAAAAAAAGGGCATGATGAGCTGGTAGAGGAAGTGGTAAAGAGATTAGTTGAGAACAATTTGTACATGAAGCTGGAGAAGTGTAAGTAAAAGATAAGAGAAGTTGGGTTTTTGGGAATAGTAATAGCACTAGATAGAATAAAAATGAAAGAATAGAAGGTGAAAGGTGTCTTAGAGTAGCTGACATCAAAATGTGTTAAGGATGTGCAGAAGTTCTTAGAGTTGGCAAATTATTATTGTCAATTTACCAAGGACTTTGTATCTATAGCCAGACTATTATATGACATGATCAAAAGAGATCAGAAGTAGGACCGGTCAGGAAGGCAAAAAGAGGCATTTAGAGAGTTAAAGAAGAGGTTCACCAAAGAACCAGTGTTAGCAGTACTAGACTTAAACAAAAAAAATAAGAATAGAAGTAGATATATTGGATTATGCTATGAGGTGTTTTATCTATAGTATTATAAACTTCATTCAGCTTGTGTCTTCACAACCAGTGGACCAATTTTCACAAACTAAGTAGTACTGTAATGTTATGACTCAAGCCTTTAGTACTGGACAGAAGAAGAACCTTGTATAGGGTTTATACAAGAGAACTCAATAGAGAACTCTATACAAGATTGTCTACCTTATATACTAATACCTAGTGGTCTGTGCAAGCTATTTCTAGCCTATCCTAAATGACCATGTGTATGCCTTAAGGTCAACATGTGTCATTACCCATTATATGATATCATCTTTTCTAGAATATTCTACGTCCTTCTATATGTTTATGTGACTTGTGACCACATTACCTGATGTGACCTACTGTGTGACAGCATGCTCTTATCATTCTAACCCTAACCCTAGTTCTAAAAATAGAATAAAGAAAAATAAATCAAAAATAAAATAAAAATAAGAAAAGGAAATAAGAAAGGTTAAGTCTACTTCTTGACATGTAAAGCCCCAAATGAGGGCTATCTGCATATATGTAGGATGTACAAAAGTGACAACAAACAACTGAGATATCAGGTCATCAGTAACTGTAAAATCTTTGTTTGCTAATATCTCATGAACAACTAAATCATGAACAACTAAACAGATTTGTATGATCAAATTTGTGTTGGAAAGTGCTCATCAAACCATTACCAATGATATATGATATATTATATAGTGACAAGTATTTATAGAGATACAAGTATATCAATGTAGTAATATAATTAGTTACCTTCTAAAATTAGCCTGATAGCTATTATAACAGATAAAAGCTCCTATTAGATATGAGTTTTGATCATGTGATGGAAATAGCTTGCACACAGACTATTACTCTTTTGTATATATACTTCTATATCTAAGAATTAGATCTTAGACTTAACAATATTTCTGTTAATACTACTCATCACCTATTATCATTATTTCCTTATACTGAACCTCTAAAACACTATTAAGTTCAAGTATCACAACCAGTGAGTAGCTCATTTGTGATATATAAAGTGTAAAAATGAAAAGTGGAGACTAGTAACATTTCTTTCAAAATCTCTAAATAAGACTGAAAGGAATTACAAGATCTATAACAAAAAGATATTAGCAGTAATAAGAGGGTTAGAAAATTGGAGGTATTTACTAAAGGATACCAAGTACAAGTTCAAGGTATGAACAGACTATAAGAATTTGGAGTACTTTATAAAGATACAAAAGTTAAACCAAAGACAAGCCTGTTGGACCTTATATTTGTCAAGATTTGACTTTACCTTAAAACATGTTCCAAGAACAAAAATAGGGAAGACAGATGGACTTAGTAGGAGACTGGACTGAAAAGTAGGCATGGAAAAGAATAATGAAAATCAAGTATTTATTAAGAGCTGCTGGTTATATAGTTTACATGAAATAGTAATAGAAGGACCAGAAGTAGACATAGTAGAAAAGATAAAAAAAGCTAGAGATAAGGATGAAGAGATAGTTAGGGTAGTAGAGAAAATAAAGAAGGCAGAAGTAAAGATGTTGTGAGGGGAAGAGTGGCAGGTAGAAGAAGACTTAATATTGAAGAAGAGTAAAGTATATGTGCCAAAAGATAAGGGATTAAGGACAGAGATAATCCAGTTACATCATGATACACTAATAGCTGGACATGAAGGGAAGTAGAAAATAATGGAGTTAGTAACAAGGAATTACTGGTGGTCAGAAGTGATGAGAGATATGGGAAAATACATAGAAGATTGTGATATATATTAGAGAATGAAAAATAGGACAAATGTGCCAGCAGAAAAGTTGAAGTTCAGAAAAGCCATGAATACATCTGACAGTGGACTTTATTACTAAGTTACTGTTAGTAGTTGGGAAAGATATGATCCTAGTAGTCTGTGATAGGTTGTCCAAGATAACATATTTTGTGACAACTACAGAAGGGGTGTCAGTGGAAGGATTAGCAAGGTTGTTCAGAAATAATATGTGAAAGCTACATAGATTGCTGGAAAGTATTATATTAGATAAAGAACTACAGTTTGTAGCAGAGATAACAAAGGAGTTGAATAGTATGTTAGAAATTGAAACAAAGCTGTCAATGTCATTCTACCCACAAACAGATAGCTAGATGGAGAGAATGAACTAGGAGTTAGAGTAGTATCTAAGGTTCTTTGTTGACTATAGGCAAAAAGTGTTATGACTTAAGCTTATGTGTAAAATGAAAGACATACTTTTGTATTAAGTAACATAAGAGAACTTGATAGAGTTTCTAAGTATATAATGTCTATCTTATATACAAACTACTGACAGTTTGTGCTACACTCCTTTAGCCTTATCCTAATGACTATGTGTTAACCATACCATATAACATTATTATCTCTAGAACCTTCTATATTATTCCATTTCATTATGTGAGCATGTGACTTATGTGACTATGACCATGACATGTGACATCTCATTCTGTCTTCTTTGCCTATGTCCAAATAAAGAAAAGGAAAAATAAACTCAAAACAAAATAAAGGAACATAAAAGAAAAGGAAAATAGAATAAAACCAAGTTTATTGCTCACAACTCTGACAAAAGGATTGGCCAGAATGGTTAGCATCAGCAGAGTTTGCAATTAATAACAAGACATATTCAACAACCAAAGTATTTCTGTTTATAGAAGGAAACTGAAAATGGGAGTCAATTTGAGAAGGAAAGGAAAAATGAAGAATACAATGGAGTTTGCAGAAAGAATGAGAAAGGTACAGGAAGAAGCAGGGGTAGCATTGACAAAAGTACAGAAAGAAATGAAGAGGCAAGCAGACAGAGGAAGAAAGGAAGTAGAAGTATGGAAAGTAGAAGATAAGATCATATTGAGTATGAAAGATCTGGTGTTCAAAGAAAGACTGGTAAAGAAATTAGTAGACTGATATGTTGGTCCATATATCAATGAGGAGATAGTTTCTACCAGTGTAGTTAAATTATGACTGCTAACATCAATGAGAATACATTTGGTAGTAAATATCAATCAGATAGTACAATACAGAGATCAAGTATGAGAACAAAAAAAGATAGAAGTAAAACCAGTAGAAGTAAAAGAAGTCAAAGAATGGGAAGCAGAAAAAATTTTGAATAAGAGAAAAGTGAGGGGAGTTGTAAAGTACTTAGTGCAATGAAAGGAGTTTATGGTAGAGCATGATAGTTGGGAAAAGGAGAAGGATTTGGAAAATGCAAAGTATCACAAAATGAACTACTTACTTATTTGTAATATTTGAACTTTGGGTGTACTCTTAGAGGCTTAGAAGTGATTCAAAAGTTCAATAATAATAACAATGATGATTAAGATCAATACAGATAATAAAGAATAAAGAATAATGTAAATTGATGTTATTAAGTCTAAGATCTAATTCTTAGATACAGAAGTATATATACAAAAGAGTAATAGTCTGTGTGCAAGCTATTTCCATCACATGATCAAAACTCATATCTAATAGGAGCTTTTATCTGTTATAACAGCTGTCAGGCTAATTTTAGAAGGTAACTAATTATATTATTACATTGATATGCTTGTATCTCTATAAATACTTGTCACTATATAATATATCATATATCATTGGTAATGGTTTGATGAGCACTTTCCAAAACAAGTTTGATTATGCAAATCTGTCTAGTTGTTCATGAGATATTAGCAAACAAAGATTTTACAGTTACTGATGACCTGATATCTCAGTCATTTGTTATCACTTTTGTATATTCTGCATATGTGTAGATAGCCCTTATTTGGAGCTTTCTAGCACAACTTGGTTTGTGAGAATTGATCTACTAGTTGTGAAGATACAAGCTGAATGAAGTTTGTTGTTATACTCTTAGATTCTTAGGATTGGATGAAAGAATAACTCTTATATTAGAGAAATACAAGAGAACTCAATAAAGAGCTCTTTTACAAAATAGTCTACCTTATATACTCCTACAGATGGTTCATACTAACTACTGTACATTCTATCCTAAATGACCATGTGTAAAGCATGAGGCTAACATGTGGTATCCATGTTATATAATGTTATTTTGTTCTAGAACCTTCTACTTCCTTCTCTTAAGTCTTGTGATCAATGTTGTGACCACACTATCAGATATGACTAATGTGACAGTGTGACCAATCACTTCTAATCCTAATCCCAGAGTTCTAAAAAATTGAAAAATGAAAAATAACTTGAAAGGAAAATAAAATAAGAAAGAAAATAAAGAAAAAACTAAGTCTACATTCTTCAATCTTGACATTTGTGACAGATTACAGAGAAGAATATAAAAGGTTCTGGAAGGATAACATCATACAACATGTGCAACACATAGTCATTTAGGGTAGTACAGAGTTCTCTATTAAGTTCTCTTATGTTAACTCTAATACAAGGTTCCTCTTATTGACCTGCTCTAGAATCTTTGAGTTGTAACATGGTGATTACTTTGTAATAGCTAGCCTGATAATCAACTAGAGTTGATGCTAAATCTCTAGTGTCAATGGTAATGTACTTTACTTCTCTCCTTATAACTCTTTACAAGACTATTCTCTAAAATTGTGATCATACAGCTTATAAGAGGCATAACATATAAGTTGAGGCCAAGGTTGTTCTGACAAGTCTGTATTACTGAGCTTATTGCATAGAGTTTCTACACTCTGTATATGTCTAAGCCAACTCCATGGACTTTCACCTCTAAATGTAAACCACACTAACACAAGCTCATTATACAGAGTTTTTATATACTATATATTTCTAAGCCAACTCTACAGACTTTATCTCCTAATGTCTAACAGATTACTAAAAAATGGGATAACTTACTTAACAGCCTCTAATAAACTGAAATTAACATTCAAATTTCTAGTATTAGTAATAATGTATCACATGACATTATATCATAGGTCTAGAATAGGCTAGAAAGATAATTTCAAGATATATATCTAATGTACACACTATGTACTTATGGTAAATATATAGATATTAGGATAGGGTTATTAATCATTAGCATAGACCATATGTACTAGTATATATAGTATAGAAATATGTTGGAGACTTCTTGTTAAGTTTTCTTATGATCTCTATGAAATACTTTACTCTTGAGTTTGCTTTAATAGTCTACTAATAGTCTAATGTATATAAGATAGACAGTTTTGTACTCAGAACTCCATCAAATTCTCTTATATTAATCCTAATATAAGGTTCTTTCTTTTATCTAACTCTTTAAGCTTAAGGTTGTAACACAATATATCTTGCTACCTTCTAGTGGATTTCTATCTACTAAGTTCTCAAGTCTTGTTTCAAAATATGCAACTATTATAGCTAGTAGAAATACAGCATACAAGCTGAAGCCAAAGATTATTTTGACCTATCTTCTGTATTCTCAGATAATATATAACTCACTTATCTAAACCTTCAAGATATTCTACTGAATTTTAAATAATGAGATGTAAACTATATCTAATACTATACTTAGAAGTATAACTTCTGCCATGATTTACTTTCTGTTAATATTTACTTCCCAAATATAACCATTGTGATATACAAAGGTATAGCATATTTACTGAAGTCAAGATTATCTAGAATTCACATCTGTATATATCAGATAATATTTTCATACTCTTCTAATATCTTTTGTAATTTTTCTATAAATAGTTTCTTCTTCTAAGCATATTTCTTACCTGATATGGCTAGATAAAGATCACAGTAATTCTATAGAGATAACAACTCCAGGAAGTTTTAAGTATATTACTATAATAAATAAGTATAAGCTGCTTATTACAACTTAAGCTTAAGTATAAAAGTAAAAAATAAATCTTATATTTGGTTAACACAAGAGAACTCAATAAAGTTTCTAGTGTAATATATATATCTTATATATAGTCTGTGAGACTAATACTATCTTGTTTTAAAGTTATGTGTTATTTATAAGGTTAATATGTAGTAAATAATATTATTGTTCAGAAATTTTCATGTTTTTCTATTATGATATTACACTAGAACTCTAACCCTAAGTTTAAAATAAAACAATAAATAAAAATAAAATAAACTAAGAGTATTAAATTGTTTATAGCATATTCTAATTAGATAAGCTGCTAACAAAAGATAATAGCTTGCTCTAACATAACTTATACTTTTAAGAAGTCCTAAGAAAATAAATAGAAACTTTTCAAAGTGGCAACTATTTTAAATACCAAAGAGTCTATTTTAATCTAGTAGGATAGTACTAATATTGTTAGAAGTATAATATGAAGTACATATATAGTACTAGCTAGATGTCAAAGCTAAGCTTGACATTATATACTTTTAGTATAACTAGTTCAGTAGCTGGTCTGTTTCTAACAAATATAAAAAGAGAAGTATTAGAGACAATTTATACTTACTGAGAATATTCACAAATAGAATATAGAAAATAGAATAAAAAACTCAACTTAGCAATTATAAGATAGAAAAGGGCCTAAAAGTGGTATTATGTAGATAACAATCTTGACTTCTATAAATAATATTATATATAATCTATTTATTATATATATTATAAGCTTAAGATTTTAGAGTTGGTTAAAAGAAAGAATTTTATATAAGGTTTATACAAGAGAACTCAATAGAGAGCTCTATACATGATTGTCTATCTTATATATCTAAAACTAATAGTTTGTATTCACTTACTTTAGCCTATTCTAAATAACTATATGTATAATACACTGTATAATATTATCTTTCCAGAATCTTCTACTACCTTCCATCATGAAATGTGACAATGTGACAATGTGACTGTGACTAATATGTAACACCAAGTCATACCAATCTCTAACTATCACAAAATAAACTACTTATTTATTTGTGATATCTGAATCTTAGGTGTTGTTATGATCTTAATTCTTAGAGTTGGATATAAGAACAACTCTTGTATTAGAGAAATACAAGAGAACTTGATAAAGAGCTCTTTACAAAATAGTCTACCTTATATACTCCTACAGATGGTCCATGCTAGCTACTATGCACTCTACCCTAAATGATTATATGTAAAGCATGAGGCTAACATGTAGTTTCTATGTTATATGACATCATTTTGTTCTAAAACCTTCTACTTCCTTCTTTTAAGTCTTGTGATCAATGTTGTGACCACACCATCAGATGTGACTGATGTGACCAATCACTTCTAACCCTAACCCTAGAGTTCTAAAAATAGAAAAAATAAAAATAAAAAAAAACTAAGTCCACTTTCTTTGGTCTTGACAGGTATACTTTTAGAAGTTTAGAAGTAATTTAGAAGTTCAATAATAATGACAATGATGATCAAGATTAATATAGATAATAAAGAATAAAAATTGATAAAAATTAATATTGTTAAGTCTAAGGTCTAATTCTTAGACACAAAAGTATATATACAAAATAGTAATAATCCATACACAAGCTATTTCCATCATATGATTAAAACTTGTATCTAATAAAGTCTGCCATCTGTTATAACAAATATCAGGCTAATTTTAAAAGATAACTAATTATATCACTATATTGATATGCTTGTATCTCTATTAATACTTATTGTTATGAGATATACCATATATCATTGGAAATGGTTTGGTGAGCACTTTCTAATACAAGTTCAATCATGCAAATCTATCTAGCTATTCATAAGATATTAGCAACCAAAGCTTTTATAGTTACTAATAACCTAATATCTTGATTGTTTGTTGTTACTTTTATACATTTTATATATACATGAATAGCTTTTATTTGGGGCTTTCCAGTACAACTTAGTTTGTGAAAATTAGTTTACTTGTTGTAAAAATACAAGCTGAATGAAGTTTGTGATACTAACCTTAGCTTCTAAAATAAAATAAATGGAAAAGAAATTAAAAGTAAGAAAGAAATGAAAAATAAATAGAGCTCTGACATAAACTAGAACTTTATCAAGTTTTCTTATATTACCCAATACAAGGTTATTCTTTTGTTCCAATCTTTGAGCTTAAGTTCATAATACTTCAGCTTTAGCTTGTATACTATACTTTCTTATCTGTTATACTAGTTACATATTTTGGATAAGATATTCAGAGACATAACAGTGGCTAAGTCTACTAGAAGATAAGAGGTATGTCATTGCTAACACTAAAAGCTAGTAGTAGTTTTAGTCAATTGTTATAATATACTTAGATATTAACATTTTTCTTTTTGATTTTTCTTGATTTAATATTTCTTTTCTTTTGATTTTTCTTTTCTTTATTTTCTTTGACAATAAAGAGGCACATGAATGGGGGAGAGATGGCATAGTGGAAGAGACCCCCGTCCATGTGTATTATGCCTACCTCAAACCTACTTGAGGTTATGGGTTCAATTCCTTAGTAGTCCTTTATGTTGGGTAACTGCATAAAAAGG
>Ga0157364_1002526_pt1 | contig 17097 bp, 4 predicted proteins | sample AttsexASBM2_FD_111476 | JGI IMG/M metagenome (GOLD analysis project Ga0157364, IMG submission 111476) | Fungus gardens microbial communities from leaf cutter ant in Ribeirão Preto, State of São Paulo, Brazil - Atta sexdens ASBM2 | ecosystem: Host-associated > Fungi > Mycelium > Unclassified ... | reverse complement strand
ATATATATATATATATATATATATATATATATATATATATATATATATATCATAAGAACAGATATATTTGTCAACACTTGTGAGTATACTGTTGCTCTTTTGGATTCTAATGTATTTTTAGAATTAACATTATAGGATAAAAATCTGAAAATAGCATCTTGCACGCACTGTTTCTGGCACTTTCGCGTCGTCTGTGCCACCCTCGAATGCGAGAAACTGGCGTATGGATTGCTGTTCTGTCGTCGCCTTGACATAAATCGACTGCGCCTGCGACGGATTAATTTCGCTTCGCGGTAATTGCACAACCGAAACGCACTCGCGGATTTGCAAGAGCCGGACTCACTCGGGCATGACGCTGTTATTATGTATATACGTATATATATTGATCGCGTAACACTTGCGAGTCGCGGGCAAAAGTCGTGGGAGAACTCGCAATTCTGCAACGTGCGAGTTTTCGAAAAAAGATCAATAATTGCATGTAAAAGTGTCTCACTAGAGGCTAAATGTCGTGAGATAGATCGCGTCGCAAATATGAGGAGATTGAAAAACGGAAGTTTGAAAAAATTAATTAATAACATTACGTTTACTATATAATGAGACTGAGGCAATAAATGATATTTCAGGGATTTGCCGATAAAAAATTGACGAATTATGTAATCATTTCAAAATAATAATCATATAATTAAATGGAAATTATTGATAAATACGTTTTTCAGATTTAATTATAGATATTTGATTAAGAGTACCTAACTTTCTTAAAGATTTATTTAACACAACATACATAAAAATGATAGTAATACTTCTATAAAAGCAAACAAATCATATCTATCAGGGAGATCAATGCAGTAAGTAAATACCACATTGTAAAAAGTAATATTTTATTCTTGTCCTCATGTTTTAAATACTTAAAGATATTTTAGTTTTAAACTTTTCAACTTTTTGGACGAAAACACTACGTGTTTGGATTTAAAATGCGTTTTGTCTATTAAAAAAGTTTAAAACTAAAACATCTTTAAGTGTTTAAAAAATGAAGACAAAAATAAAACATTTTAATACTTCAAAATTAAACACTTCTTTTTTCAGTGCAATAGCGAATGCTGGCTTTTGACACAAGTCTATAAATATATCAATTGCAGTTGCTAATAAAGCTATAATTTTTACGATACATGTTCAGTTTATTATTTAATTTTCATAGATGATAAATGTTATTAGCGAAATAATATTTAATAGAATATCATTTAAGAGATTTAGAAATATCTTATAATTTCTAATAGTAAAGTAGTAAGTTCTAATAAAAAATAATGAGTAAATAATGTATAAATAATAAGCAGTAAAATTAAGAAAGAAATAAGGAGTAATTAAATTATTTAAGCAATAAAATTTGTACAATTTGTATATGTTTTCGTGATGTAATAATTTTGACATTACCTCAGAATTTATAAAAAAAATATTTATTAATTTTTACTCAGTCATTCTATTATATAGAAAAATCTATAGACTTATCAATTGTACTTATTATTGCGTCTTCTTCATTTATACTTCAGTAAAATTGTATGTAAAAAAAATTTTTTTCCTACTTGTTATCTTTTTTTTCGTATTTTTAATTTTTTCAACAATTGTGATAATTAATAATGTTTAAAATTTATGAGACCAATAATTAATAATTTTATTCAAATATATGTTGCAATATAGTAATATTTAATGTGAAATGATTTGAGTTTCGATTGATGGAAGATTGGAGAGGGAATGAGAACATGACCCACTTTTATCAACAGCATTTTCAACGGACGTAAACTACTCGTTTCTTTTTCTTAATTAACCATCTTGCAATAATATAGCTTAAATTAAAAAATAATCTTACATTTTTTTTCATTTTAAATCTTAATGTCTCGGCTTGTGTCTGCAAAGAAGTCACGTTTGCGTCGCATAATTTCTTTATACATACAGATACATAGTATATGACGTACATAGTATATTTGGCTTTAATTAAGAACATTAATATGTTTAATCCTCCACGTAACGCGCCCTGTCCTTAAGATCATAAAACGATATTAATTTATTGAATATATATATCTGTTTTTATATAAATTTATATAATTAGATCTGTATAATTATAATTTATATGTAAAATCTATATGATTATTCATTTTCAAATGAATATCTTATAAATATTTCAGATACATTTTAATATTTGAGATATGTTGAATAGAGTTGGTTCTCCTCCTTAATTTTTATAACATATAAAATTTAATTCTCAACTATCAGAACAGCCATATGGCCATGTACAAAAGATATTCAAGTTAAAACATTGTGCAAATTTTCATGATATTATTCCTTGATAAGATTAGTTTCTCTGAACATGTATCGATGTATAGGCCGGCTTTAAAGCCTTATATAATCACGTAGCACAAAAGAAGTTATTACAAAAAAAATGAAACAATTTATTACTTTAATTTATATAAATATTGTCATTTGCTAAATATAATTAATAAAAGAAATTAAATATAATATTGTATCACGCATAAATCAGATTAAATAAAAACATCGCAAGTTTTTTTTAATTTAAAATAATTTAAAAGTAATTTTAGAAATAATTTATTATGTGATAATTGGATTAAAGCTAAATCTAAATAAATTATCGCGTGATTCATGTAATAAGCATAGCATACGTTCTCCGACATAGCTCGTCTTATTTGCTGTCATATTACATACACATTGTCACTTTTAATGTTATGAGTTGGACAATAGTCACAATTTATTAAGTTTTAGGTTAACGAAAGATCAGTTTTAATATATTAAATATATTAAGATGATAATTTATTTAAGAATTGAGCTGAAAATAACAAAACGAAATATATGTACATATTATATTCTTTCAACCTAAATATAAATTATTGTTAAAGAGAGACAATCATAAGTAACTTACAATTAGTAGATCGTAAAGATATCTTCTATGTGAATTATTGTTGAAACTCATTACTCGATAAATCTGTCCAAACGTAATAATGTTTGCACATCGGTTCATATTTTACTTTTATTTCACAATTTGTCTTAATTCAATCAATTCAATGTGTTAAAACTTTCTCTTCAGAAGATAAAGAATTTTGTTCTAGATTTTAAAAAAGACAAGAAAAAATATAACACAAGAAAAGATAAAAATATTTATAATATGCTTCGCTAATTCGCCGCAAAGAATTGCAAAATAAATCAAATAAAGCACTGAGAGAGCACGAACTCTCTCAAAAATAAGTCTCCCCTCGAGGTCTTTTCTCGCCAGACTCGCAGAGATCGGCGCGGCCCTGACCCATAAATCGCTTCCATTGCTCTTTTTGCAAATTGTTGAAGCACTACGAGAGCGCGTCCTTGATAGGACCTGCCGGAGTCGCGTCCTCGCGTGTGACAGCTTCTCCTGCGGGACCGAGTATGACTCGAATAGACGATGACATCTCGGATTTGGCAGAGATCCATGCACGTGCTGGGGTCGAATAGGGATTCACGAGGTTTCTTGAGATGCACGCCCGCAGCTTAGCGTGTTTTCCGAGATACGTGTCGCTCTTTTAATTTTCCTTGGAGAAAACACATCATTCTAACCGAGATGAGTTTCCTGGATGAGTTTTATTTGACTTGTACCTACAGAAAATATTTCCTTTCGAGATCTTTCAAATCTTTCATGAAAAGGAATAAATTCTTTAATGCGCGTTTGAAATTACTCTTCCATTAAAAAAAATATTAGGCAGACGTGTGTAATTGTGGATATTTTATTATAATATAGGATGTACTTTAAGATAATTAAAAGGAAGTTTTTGTAATTTATGCTTCACGAATGTAAAAAATAAGTATGTTTCTTTATAACTAAACAACTTTATCTATTTCTTTTATTTTATTTGATTTAGGCGCTAAAGTTAAATTTGCTTTAATGCGTCGGAAGCTTTTAACGCGTTTTGTAACATTGCGCTATTGTTCACGTTATTTATAGCGTAAGTTCAACAGTGCTCAGCACGGCTATGTCAAGCAAGGCTTTACTCGACTATTGCAGCATTGATCGAAGTAGAAAATGATACATGAAGAGCTATTTGTGATCTACTAGAAGAAATTAAATTGGGTCATCGACAGATTGCTATGGGCAATTATACGAATACGAATTTGAAACAGCTTTTAATCAATATAAAGTTAAGTAAGACATAAAAACAACAATTTAATTTAAAATATTAATGGAATAATTTTTTGTTAAAATTAAATAGGGCTTATATAAATATTCTTTGTTTATTATATACAATTACTATTTTTTGAAAAAAATTTTTTTTCTTTAATAGAAATTCAAGTACATTCTCTCAATGAATAATTAAATACATTTATTAAGATGTCTTAAACGTAACATAAAAAGCCATATGTATTAAACCTTTTAATTATTTATAAAATAATATAATAAAAAATAATATTAAAAAGATGCATACAAAATAATAAAAAACTTAAAATTATTAAATATTTGTAGCGATTATTGCATTCAGTATCAGTTTATTTTGGGAAATATATTCTAATATACGTTTATAAAAAACAAACGCGCCTAAATTTGTGCATTTAATTTAAAATAGTGCTTATCATCACACACAGCTCAATCATTTCATCTTACATAAGCACTTTGTATTGAAAGACTTTCGATGTTGATATACACCGTATTGATAAAATACAGTATATATCAACAACATACATAGTTTAAACAATAAATATATTACATCGATAACAAAAGATAATTTTAAAAAAAGTTTCTATATCATTTTATCATTATATGAAATTTGATCATTAAGAAGCTCTTTTTTTCATTTTTAAATAATAAGAAATAAATAAAATATATAAGAATTTTTTTGTATGTATAATCATATGCAATAGTAAAAAATTTTTGTAAAAATTAGACGAGAATCTGATACGAATATAATAATTAAAAATTTTTTATATATTTTTAATTACAATTAGGTTTATGTGAATATAAATTTAAACCAAATTATAAAAGAAATTGTAAGTTTTCAGGGAAATATTCCGAAATAGAAAACATTTAACAATTAACACAAGCCAATTTAACAATTAAATGGTTTAATTTGCATGTCTAGAACAATGACATCGGACGTGAATCACTTAGCTGTAGCTATTAAATCCACCGGTGTAATTTTGCGACGCTTATCGGCGGCGAGAAAAGCAGCGTCGACAATCATTATATAAGCGAGTCCGATATATGGAGCTCGCGTGCATAGTTAAGGAGCGTAAAAGCGCACTCCTTCTCGTAGCTTGTCATCGCTTTTATTTTGTCGAGCACGTTGCACCGGCGCGATGCGATGCGACGCGACACACGCTAAATTTGTACTATATAAGCGCAGCGGCGCGTCGAATTTAATTATAGCTTCCTTTAGAGAAACGAAACTCCGGGATTCGCGAATATGTAGAGAGACAAGTATTGGTCTTGGCGAAATGCGCTTGTAGGTGGCATTCTTTAAACAGCAATTCCCAACCGATTATGAATTCCAAAGAAGGAAAGAAAGATAAAGACAATTATGAAAACGGCTGATATATAATAGAATAAAAGAGAAAAACTATTTATTATTAAAGTTAATTTTTATATTGCATAGTATAGATTCAACTCCAGTGTTATGTTAGAAAGAAGATAAAAAGAAAAGGATAGCGTTTATGTGCTTTAAATATTAAGGAACTTTTAAATTAAAATTTGATTAAGCAAAATTTGATTGCAGCACGTAATCTACACGATCTGTTATATTTTATAAATTAGAAATAATATTTTTCAATTTCTTTGTGTTTCAAATTGTGACGTATACTTTCATTGTTATTTGATAAATTACGTAATACAATATCATTTTATTCTATGTAACTTTGCAATTTAAAAAATAATACTTTGTATTTTTTAAATGTAAACTGAATATACTGGATATAGAGAAAACTTATACCGATTAAAATAACAAATTAGTCAGACTAAATTGAGTATCTCTGGCATTCTCGTCTGTTGACGAAGATGTTTTCAACTAGATCATCGATGTCTGCAATACCGGAATGTTTCGGAGAAGAAAAATAGAATTATTCTTTTATTCAAACTTAACATTTTTTTTATTATTTATACTTTGTGATTTTTATTTTCAAATATCTCATTTGTATTTAATATGTAAATACTATTATATGTATACTTATATTTAATATAGCTTAATTTTTTATTTTTTGTGTAAATTAACAAGATGATTTAAAAGTTCTAATTTAAAAATTTCAAATTAAATTCTCAGTGATTTCTAATAAACAATCATATATTTTAAATATTTTATTTAAAAAAATTTTCGAAGAGTCTTAAGACAAAGAACTTCATGCAAAGAATTTAATTGTAATTATTTCTTCATCTATTATATAATTTAATGATGAAATAAGATACATTTTCTTTCGTGCCAACGAGTTTCGTTCTAAAGTACAGTGTATAGCGTCACTGAAGATCGTTATTAAAACTATCGTAACCTGCGGACCAGGTGAACGATGCAGGTGCGACCAAGTAGGGCGACGTGGCTACCGTACTCATATACATATAACCCGTTTTATTTCTACTATTCCCTTCCTCCCTCCTTAGAGAGATCTTCTTTCTCGATCTTTAAAATTTTCACGTAGAACCGCTCCTGTTAAACATGTGAGCGATAATGTTGCTTTACGTAATTTTTGCGTTGTAACTTGACGATTTATTGTATAGTGTAATATATTCATGAAGATTCCGATCCAATGCTATATGCAATATTTACGCGTCACATGCATGTAAACAACTACGTCACTCGCTAATCGCATTTATCGAGGAAATCTTATATTGCTATACTGCGATTATCGTTGCGTTTATTGAGTTTGTTTACATTAGTTTTTGTATATCTTTTTTTCTTCATAGTTTCACTCTTTCCAATTCAAAATATCAAATATATCGATACGATAGCTTATGTTTTATATTTGCATATTTGCATTTACATTCATTTTCTACCAAAATTCTTACTCTTATATAATTTTTTTTATACTTTTCATATGTTCATCAAATATTTCATTCCCGTTTTGAATTGTTGATGACAGAAATCTTTTTAAATGATTCTTAAATTCATGTTTGTCAAAATCTTATTATCGATCACTGTAAATAAACTTAGGTGACGAAGATATGACTTAATACAATACGTGCATAATCCCTTAAATATTTTTCTCACAAGAGATCTTATTTCAAGGTACACGTACAAAGATAACAAGGACGATCTTGGCGAGGTCGATTAGTCATGAAGCGCTCACTTGTTATCGTGTATACGCGTTATTGTTCTCGGTAATTCTGTTGCTTGATAGCCTCGAAGAGAGAGATAGATAACTATAATGTGGTTCAAAAATCGACACAAAGAAGGTTGAGATGACGCGATCGATCATTCAGCCATAGTTCGTAGTAAAAGTTATTTTACATATATTAACTCGACGTTAATGAGAATTAATAATGTTTTGTTAAATTTTAGTATTATAATTTTTAATTATCACAAATTTTTTGTTATTACATTCTCAATTATATATGTATATGTTTAGGTATCTATAAAAAAATTTTTTTAAGATAGATTTTCTTCTACACTTTGGAAACAATAAATTTAAAAAAAACGGGAAAGGTATTATAAAGGTATTTTGTTATGCGATGTAAATAATATTCAGAATTTTTAATCAAAAATGGTAAAAGTGAATATGATTAATTATATGTTTACGCATATAATTAACTATACGTTATGTTGTCCGCAATCCACAAATATAGTGCGAAAACAAAAGAAAAATTTTGTATTCCAAAATATGGTTTTGCAAGTTAAACATTGAAAGGCGTGAGGAATGGATACAGAACGCGTAAATATTTATACGATATATCTCATAGAGTAGACGTAGCGTGTTTCCGAATGGGACATCGTCGATTCAAACCGATATCTCCAAGAAACGTTATGTAAGAACCGCTTCGGACTGGCCGTGAACTTAACGGCGTTGTCGTCGTGATCGTCGCAGTCGAACGCGGAGGCCTCCCTTTCCACGCACTTTACACATTCGGTGCACTCGACAAAAGAATACGAATTTCAGTATTCAATTATTTGATTCTTCTTATCTTATCACAACACAGTTATATACAAACTACAATCGTTACAAGTAACGATTATAAAAATAAAAAGAAAAGCAAGAAAAAATTACAAGGTATAGCAACAGTGTATATATGATAATCTAATTCAATTAAACTATTTATTAATTTAAAAATAAGATGGATATACAAGATCGATGTAAATATTTATATCTTTTTTCTTTTTTTCTTGATATGATTGTCGGTTTTACTTTTGATTCTTTTATTTGTAATTATTTAGAATACCAGTTAAATGGAATTTCCGTGAAGAATAATTATATTTAAAATAGAATTAATATTACTTATTTTGGAAACAGTTAAATATAATGAATGATAAAAATTAAGAGTAAACCTCAATAAACATGAAATTTGAATTTTTAACTTTTAATGAAAAATTATGTCATGTAGAATGTTTATCTTTGCAAACATATAGAGTTATTAAACAATTATTAAATTTATATCTAGAAACATATCATTTGTTGACCTAACTCACTATTCGTTTTTTGCTTCTCCAGTCTACGTAATTCACGCGATAATTTATTTTTAATATTTATTTGTTTTATAAAACTATATTTGTAATAATATATGCAAATATATGCAATATATTATCATGTTTTTCTATATAAAATGTATATTTCATTATTACGTTTGTATTGAATTAATTGAATAATAAAAATTATATTACAAATATAATACATTTTTAAATAAGCTTTTTGTATTTGTAAATAAAATGTATAAGATATTTCGTGATAGAGCTAAAAAAATATTTCAGTAAGTAAAATTTTTCCACGTACAGAACAGTTAAGGCTAAACATCAAATGCAATTCCAATCTCTGCTATTCGTCTCTAACGCAGAGACTTTTGTTTGTTTTTCAAGAAATAAATCATCACTACATCACTTTTCAAATGCAATTTTAACAAAGAAAAGTTCAAACATAATGATATCCAGAAATCAGTGATATTCTCGAAATATTATATGTTCAAAATCCTCAAATATTTTAACCAAGATTTTAACTAAAAAAGCGAGATGACTGTCTATAATTTTAGATGATTTTTTTATATGTATAGTAAAAATGTATAATAAAAATTATAAAAAAACTGTATAATAAAAATTATAAAAAAACTGTTAAACCTGTTTAAAACTAAGTTTTTATATTTAACTTTATAGAATAATTACATTTTATGTAATGTCATAAGAATAATTTCTTACGTTTTAATATATGTAATTAATAAGTCAATAAATAAGGGTTACAATTTTATCATTAATATTAATTTGCAAATGTAATATATAAAATAATAAACGATATGTTGTTCATATGTTGTTCATCAATATGTTGTTTGATTGATTCATTGCTTTTAAATATTTTATATAGAAATATTTTCAAAATATATCGAGATTTTCAATATAACTTTACATCAAATCATTTAAACGAAGATTTTATTTATGTAAAAATCATCTATTTAATATTGAAAAATTGCAATAAATAATACAATTTTCAAAAAAATCAATTTTTAAATGTCATAGAATCTGTAATTAAAATCTTAAGCGACAGAAAACAGATATCTGTGAATTTATTATACCGAGGTCAATAATCGAAATCTCTTTAGCTTGGAATGATAAAAAACGAATTGCAGAAGCGAGTGAGAAAAAATTTATGTGAGTAAAAGAATAAATCTCTAAAGGAAAGAATAAAAATATGTGTAGATAGAAGGAACGTAAAATACAGTATTATTAAAATGCAATAATATGTTTTTTAATATTTCTTAATTAATTTCTAAAAGAACTAAAGAGAAAACATTATTTTTTTAATAGTCTGTAGAGAAATTGACAAAAAAATTGCATTAGATTTGATGTTATTTCCAATGAAAAATTAGTTTGCTATAAATAGCATTAATTAATAGATTTTGAATACTTTTAATTGATTATAGTTTAAAAAATTTTTTTAGCTTATATATAGATAGTTTTATTAAAAATTTTTCCTTTTTTATTCTAAACTTATCTTATATAATTGTTTATTCATTCTTTTATTCCATTCTGCTAGTGCATGATTAAAAGATTAAAAATTATATTATATAAATTTTGAAGAAATTATTACTTGTCTAAATTAATATTATTATATCTAATACATAGTTTTACAATAATTTCGTGATTCTTTATAATTTATGTTAATTTCGTTTTATAAAATTATATATTTAATATATCTTATTTAAATTGTATCTATATTATAATTGTCAATACGTGATTTTTATTACAATTTTTATTACAATTTTTATAATACGCATTAAAATTTCATCGAGTATTTCTTATTTTTATTAAAATTACCATTTTAATATGTTGTTTTTTTTTAATACTTAGTTTTTTGAAATTAAAATTTGACGAGAATTTGTATAAAATACAAAATAAAATAATAAATGATATAAAATTACATATATGTATAATTACTATTATTTTTTAAATGATATATAATATGAAGGTAAATCTCCGGAATATTTTCGATAGAGTTACATTTCTCTTGCGTTAATTTATATATATATAGACTTCTCACTCTTGTTATATAATTTAATTAATTGCTACTTAAAAGACTGCCGGTTTTATCCATGATCGCAGCAATTTTGCTCTGTTGCTATTTAATATTTCCATATTAAATCCATAAAAATATCCTACTCTTTAAGCAACTACTTGCATTAATCCAGATAAAATAGAAATGTAATCCTTTCAGGATGTAACAGGATGTTTTTTTAGTAATGTTCTAAATGTTCAGGATTTTGATTAAATTGGGGCAGATTATAAAATGCGAATAATGAATCAATATATTTTTAGTCTACCGACTTGAAACATTATTCAGATTAAGTGTTTCGTAATAATCTTTATATAACCACATATTTTTATCATTTGCTCGAAAATAGAAAAATTAAAAAATGGTGTCGGATTTTTTAAGAATCGTTTCTAATGTTATTCCTTTGTATGGAAATAAGTGAATTTTTAATTCAGTTGAATTAATTAATTTTAATTTAAACTAAATAAGACATAGAAGCGTTTCATGATCAAAAGATTTCATTGAAATTGTGACATTAACACGATACATCAAACTGATAAGCAACGTGATTCAAATAGAAAACATCACAATTTGATGATAAATTTTAATGATTCACTAAGTAATATTTTTCAAACATTTTTTTTAGGTGTTGTTATATATATTAAGTAATATCGAAATATTTTTACCATTATTATCATTAATGTTTTACCTTATAATTTTTAATCTATTCTATTTTAATAATAATTTTTTTCGTAACATATTTATATTTTAAATTATATTTAAATTATTATTTTTTCCTAAGTTACTAATATTTTTTTTGTAAGCATTTTTTATTTCTTAAACAACATAAAACATTAGAGAGATTCTCTAAAAGATATTTAAAAGAATCGAAAAAGACTTTTCTATGAAATTAAATTCACTTTTGGCTAAAAATTCCTATATATAAGGTTTTATTAAATGTGTCTAATTTTTTAAAACAAATTTTTTTATCTGTAAAGACTAAATATTATAAGTTTGTTGATTCGTAAAATATTTTCATCATTTTCATAGAAGAAAATTAACAGAAGTTAATTAAAATCACTAATCAATAAAAACCTTTTTTCTATTCTTTATTCGATCCTATTCAATAAAATAAAAATTTTAAGCGTATATCATGTTATTGATAAAGAGTATTGATACGTTAAATACGACTTAAATACGATAAATATTCATCGAGAGACAAAGGACATCACAAGGAGATAAGGTGATTTTCTTACCGAGATGAACTGCCAGGTTGTATCTCTCCAGTGCTTGACCTAGGTGACCCTTCCTCATGAGAATATCACCCTCATGCCTCGCCCGACTGGCCTCCACTTCTCGTGGCCACCATTTCTCCACGAGTCTTTGCACTAGCACATTTGTTTCACTCACAATAGCGATTTTAACTCCACATACGTGACAGTTCTTTGACGGATCCACGCAGTTTCTGCAGTACGTGTGACCACAGCCGGCGGTCATTGGCTGATAGAGGGTGCCTTCACACAAAGGACACGCAAAGGATGTTTCGTTCCTCCGTCTGGGGTTTGTTCCAATACCGACCATGTCCTCCAGGAGCGCGGTTGCCAGGTGTTTCAGTCTGTCGGCCGGCACGGACATTGCCGTTGAGCACCTGGAGTAGATCTCAATGGAATCCTTGACACGACCGCACTTGAGCAAGGAGTCGCCATAACCAAGCAGCACCTCGTAGCTCGATCCTTGCTGTTTCAGACATCGCTCGTACAGCTCGACTGCCAGGTGGTAATTACGGGAGGTGAACGCCTCCTTAGCCAGCTCCGTCATCGCGCTGCTCCTCGTGCGTCACTCTTCGGGAGTGTATCCTTTCGCGACGCGTTCTCTCTACGAGTAAATCACATACGCGCGTCGGACGTCTTCTCGGTAAAAACCGTTCAATGCCGGTTTCGTGATGTCAAAGACAACGCACATCTTCTGGAAACTACGTGCGCGGGAATTACGCGCGGATTGCGTGACAAAGACACGGTCTGCCGGAAATCAGAAATACAGTAGCACGATCACGGGTCACTTGACCCCGGAATAACAATGATTCTCAATGATTCACTTAAACGGGATTCACCGGAATCGTCGGAGCGACACGCAGAGAGTTTGACAGCTGGCCGTCCACGCGTGCTGCTCCGCACGTTAACGCGCGTGCGACAGCTCCATACGGCACACTGGCGCACTGAGGACTGACGCCTCGGCTGTCATCGGTCGGCCGAGCCACTGTCAGAGTCGGCCGCTCGGTCGACCGTCAGCAGGGGATGGTGGTAGTGCGACGATGCTGGCGGCGGTGGTAGCGGTGGAAGGTGGAAGAGTCCAGCCGCCTCCGAGACACGAAGCCAGCGCCACGCGGATACACCACAACGGGGTCTGGGAGGTCGCGAAGAGAATTACGGATCACGCTATAGGAGTTCGAGAAGTGTGTTGCCGTTTTACTTACCGTACCGGCGCGGCGTGTCTGCTACGATGCGTAGGTATTGTTGCCGCACTCCCGACGCTGCTCCCACTCGACGAGGCGTCGACACGTCACAGCGAAACACGTCTCTTTGTCTGTTGAGTGTCCCCTAATCTCCGGTCCTCATTATTGAGCAAATTGTTATTGTCATGTGCAACACGGTATGGCACGTGATATCTTTTTATCGTCAGCTTTGTGAGAATTTTTGTGATTTTTCCTCAAGCATTTTTATTCTTTCTTGATTTTCTCATCCATTAGATATTATCGTCGATAAAAGGCTTATTGCTTTGTTTGGATCAACCAAATGGCAAAAACCGTGATTGTTTCTTTTTTTCTTAATTTTTGTTCGTCTTTGATGTTTATTTTAGTTATTGTAACTTATAATAATAAAAAGTGAGTATTGCGTTTAAATTGTAATTTACAGTGATTTATGATTGTCATCTATTATACATTATTTCGATCTTGCCAACGTCTATGTATTTATCTACGTATATAAGAAGGCATAACAAGTCTTCGTTGAATTGCTCTTATTTATTTTCTGTAGAGTTCTATATTAATCATAATTACATAAAGCACGTAATTATTAGTTAGAAATACAATCTAAATTTTGTGTTACAAAAAATTATAACTATATATCTATTCGATCCATTAATTTAAAACTGCTGTTTATCAAAATGTTCTTTTTTTAATATCTTGAAAATATTTAAAGTTTATATAAGTCTGTTGAGTTAAAAACTCGCACTATTTTCTTATCACGTACAATTATATAAGTATCGATATCACCTTGGAATCCAATAACATCAGTCAACGATTCTGTTATCAGTAAGCGCAACGATGTATTAAAAATTGCTTCATTTATATCCTTCACATCCTTGTATTCGTTCTTGTCAGAATCATTTTTGTACCAAGACCCAAATGCTTTTTAATATTAATAAGTTCCGCAAATTTTACGAGATACCTGCTTGGATACTTGCTACTACTTTAGCTCGATCGACCGGGAATGGTTCTTCCAACGGGAATGGTCTCGCCGGAATCAAGTCGGATGTGCACAAACTGTATGGCGTCACAGGGAGAAAGAGCGTGATTGCATTGTCGATCTATAACAACGTAGAGCAAGTGTGACGAGCTCTTTATAAGGTATAAACTGCTTTTCACTGGCAAATGTCAGTCTTCTAGTTTTCAAAGTTCTCACTGAGCATGAGAGGTAACTTTATCCCGAGATATCACGTTTGTCTGATTCGTGTAGATGCACGCATGTGCGTAAAGAGAGTACGCAGACGCCACAGGACCCTTCTCCGAAATGAAAGGAGAGGGCTGAACTGCATATCGCGAGGACAGTAAGGGAAAGGGTGACGAAGAATAAGAGATCAATATATGGCGAGTTCACGAGGTGATTAACCTCTTGTACCTATCATCTATTTATGGAGTGTTCTCTTTTGCTTTTAAAATTTAAGAAGAAATTGTTTTATTTTAAATCAACTTTATCATTTATATAAATAACAAATGTAAAAAATTTTGAAGAAGGTCCAGTTATACAACGTAATATTGAATATAAAAAATGAAATACTTATTTTTTTCTAAGTTTTAATAATGTAAATACATATCGATATTTTGTTTTTTGAATGCTTTTAAATAGACTTCTAACATATATATATATATATATATATATATATGTGTGTGTGTGTGTGTGTGTGTGTGTGTATATATATGTATATATATATATGTATATATGTATATATATATGTATATATATATAGGGTTGTTCGTACCGCAAAAGATTTAAATTGAATAAATGAAATTAAAAATTTAAATCTTCTGCGTTTCAATTTTCCTTCAAAATCGAACTTTCCAGACAATCCAATACGTATATACATATATGTATATTTAAAAAAAAAGAGATGAAGAAAGTAAATTAATTAATAAGTAGATTAATAATAATTAAGTAGATAGTAATTAAGTAGATTAATTTAATTGTTCACATTTCACAATAAAAATCATGTAAAATTTCAGAAAATATATCGTTATAAATTTGAATAATTTTGATTGTTTTAATTGTAGTTCTAATTTTAAACTTATAACTTAACTGTTTAAATAATTGTTTAAATAAATAAATGGAACGTATTTGATTAATATAATTATATAAATCTAATATTATAGTCTAACAATAGAAAATTGTGTAATCTCCTAATTCATTTTTTAATATATGATTTTTTAATTGATAGCCTGCGCATATTATAAAAAATTGCAATTTAGATTTAATTATTTGCCACAGATAAATCGCATAAGTAATGCAAAAAGCAATAAATTAAATCTAACGTTAATTAATTTGATTGGACCATTGTAATGTACTTACATTATAACGTAATTACTTGAATACATCATTGTACAAATAAATTATTTAAATAATATTTATATAATAATTTATATAATAATAATATTTATATAATATATTCAAAATTAATATTCTTTTGTAGTACTTAAGAGATGTAGTTATGTGTATTATATACATATGGTAAATAGTTTTTGAAGTTTTCATACATTATCTTTTTTCTAAAAATCATTGTTTAAGAACTATAACAATCGCTCCTTTGTCATCCCTATTATCGTTTACGCTGTATGATTCAATTGCGTTCAAAATTATGTGCATAATTGTTATGCCAGAATGTAAAACTGACTTGATGACTATCAATAGTCGGAATAATAAATATGCGTATTAATACTATATATTCTTACATTGTTCGAGATATTTAGATTACGTATTCATAACACAGCGGACAAGCAAAACATAACAAACGCAATTTTGATTGACTTTGTTGTTTAACAGTGAAATATTAAATATGCAAAACATTTAATAAATAAATAATTGGAACTTACTTGATTCACAAAAATTCACATTGATAATAATTATTAAATACTCGATTATTTTAATTTATTGAATATATTTAAGTAATGTCTTTCTATTGAACTGCAGTGACACATTCTTGCGCGTAATAGTTTTCCATAGCTGTTTTGCATTCTAAGTATAAATTTATTTCCTAATTATAGGAAGAGATGGACAGTGAGAATATCTTTGGCTAATACATATCTTAAAGGTTTATTGATTAATATCGTTGCTCTGCTTCTATATATTTTTATTTAATGATTCAAAATATGGATACTTTTCAAGAAAATAAGTCGCTGTATGAAAAATTTTAGAATAAATAATTAATTGCGTACCAAAATGCACAATAAGAAACAGTATATGCGTCTGGTAGTCTAACGCTTCGTTCAGTTTATAAACACGGCGATCGTTGCGGAGGATGCGGTCGAAAACTGATCGCGTCTCGTCTCGAAATCCGAAAAGCCGCGCGCTTAATCTCCAGCTGCATATGCGCGTTTATCTGCTGTCTTACGTAAGGTATTTGTGCCGTACAAAGAGTCACCTTTGCCGATCGCAAAACAAATTGTTAATCATCGAAATACGGCGTATCTCGCGCCGTTACGTAAATGGTTTACACACGGCCGACGAGGCGCGCCGCAACCACACGTCGTCGTACCTTACCTGCTCCTTTTGGCGGAGGAAGCTCTCTCTGCGAATTTTGTAATAATTTGTAATCATCGTTCGATGTAGTTTTCATTGAAATCACACACTATGATCTCTCCTGAGCCTATGTTTTTTTCTGTCCTTCGTTAATGTTTTAATCTCACTCTCGCTACGTTAATATTTTTTATTTATGTTAATATTTTGATTTTTTACTCTTGGATATAGAAGACGTAGAACGAATAAAAATAATCGTGTGATGATTATGTTATTGACGTTTATTTAATCAAGCTACATATAATAAAAAGAAGGAAAAGAAGTACATATAGAAACGTCAATTAAATTAATTTTGAATCTTAATATATTATAATATTATAAATTTCTGCAATTAAAATTACAATTTTATACAATCTGT
>Ga0157364_1002525_pt1 | contig 17097 bp, 6 predicted proteins | sample AttsexASBM2_FD_111476 | JGI IMG/M metagenome (GOLD analysis project Ga0157364, IMG submission 111476) | Fungus gardens microbial communities from leaf cutter ant in Ribeirão Preto, State of São Paulo, Brazil - Atta sexdens ASBM2 | ecosystem: Host-associated > Fungi > Mycelium > Unclassified ... | reverse complement strand
CATGCTCTGTATTTAGTGGGACTAGCTCGGCGTAGTGTATTATGAACTGTTAAAACCGACTGAAACAATCACAGGCGATCGGTATCGAACGCAATTGATGCGTTTGAGCCGAGCATTGAAAGATAAGAGGCCGCAATACAACGAGAGACACGATAAAGTGATTTTGCAGCATGCTCGACCCCATGTTGCGAAAGTCAAGACATACTTGGAAACGTTGAAATGGGAAATCCTAGCCCACCCGCCGTATTCTCCAGACGTTGCTCCCTCTGACTATCACTTGTTTCGATCAATGGCACACGGCCTGGCTGACCAGCACTTCCGGTCTTATGAAGAAGTAAAAAATTCGTGGATCGATTCGTGGATAGTCTCAAAAGATGACCAGTTTTTTCGACGCGGGATTCGCTACCCGAAAGATGGGAGAAAGTAGTGGCCAGCAATGGACAATACTTTGAAAAAATGTAAATGTATAACCAGTTTTTTCAATAAAGCTTCGAATTTCGGAAAAAGAACGGCGGAAGCAAAGTTGTACATCTAATATTCAAAGGAAGTAACTCGTTACTTGTAATGAAGTTACAGTTATAAGTTACTTTTTTATTAACTTTACTGGTAACCGCGTTACTTTGTTTTAGTAATTGTAACGATAACGTAGTCACATTTTTTTGGTAATGGTAAATGAATTTTACAGTTACTTTTATTATTAGTTTGCACACGATTGAACATGGTTTGATTGGACAAAACCATTCATAACGCTTAAGACATAGAAAGCCCCTAAACACTCGCTATGATTGTTCATTGATTTTAAAAAAAAAACAAGAAGTTACTTTCTTCTTCGAAGTAATAATAATTATTACTTTAAAACGAGTTACTTTTAAAATTCGATAACTAATAACGTGTTACTTTTTCTACTCAATAACTATAACTTGTTACTTTTAAAAAATAACTTTCCATTTCCTGATCGTATTACTCCGCGCGATGGGCGCGTACATTATAGCGTTCTGTGCGACATTTAAATTAACCTTACAATATTTATAAAATTTTGTGTAAAGATATTGCAAAATATACTCGACTTTTCTTTACATTTTTAATGTCTTTTCTCTTGCCAGCGGCAATTTGCTATAGATTTTAAAAAGACATAAGTTTACGTTATCGTCTATATTATATATTAAAATCGTGATTATGAGTAATATATTAAAGTTATTAGAAATAAAAGTACAGAATGTATCCCAAAATTCGCAACTCAAAATACTCTAACAAGAAAGTTCTCAGAGGATTAAGTAACAAAATTATTTATAATTTTTTATTCTAATCAGTAATTTTTGAGATATCAAGAGTGCATGCATGCGTGCGTGCGTGCGTGTGTGTTATTTAAGTATGGCCAATTACAGACTACGTTTAAACACCCGCCAATCTACGAATTGCACATGCAGTAGTATTAATAATTGTTTTGAGCGCTCTCCTACATTTACAAATGACTGTCTAAACGTATCGTCAAAGCACTAATTTCTGATAAGTCTTTAATTTTTTATCAGTTTGGTAAATAAATTATTTTATTGCATTCGTCGTCATAAATATTCATTGCAAAAAATATTTATAATAAAATTGAACATAAAGAATTACTCTAACTAACAATAAGTAAGAAGCAGACTTTCAAAATACATTTTTGCCTAAAATTTATATAATTTTCCGAAAAAAAATAACAATTTGCCAATCAGAAAGTAAGATGTAAAATATTAAAATTACTAAACTATTTCTAATAATGTTAAACGAATGTATTTTGTTTGTCTCTAGTTAAAGGATATAATACACTTCGAATGTCTAGACTTTTTTCAAACACAAATTGATGGTGAAAAAATGTTTTCAGAATATCGTAGAATAGCTTAAATTATGAATCTTTTAAAACTGAAAACTATGCCATCTCTAATTTAAAAAATCAAATTTTGGACAAAGTGCATTTTAGAAGTTTACTCCCCAAGTGTAAATGTGGAAGTTCCAATTGAGCGCATTTTTATGACAAAAAATTCGATAAAATAAACGTTTGGAAAGAGACGCATGTTACTGCTATCTATTATGATCGGGCGTAAGCAAGATCTTTTGTTCAATCAGCTTGTTATTTGCACATGTTTAACGAAATGAAAGTAATTGTATATATTTCGTTCAGAGAATAGTTTAATAGAAGAAGAAAAACAGAAATTAGTCAGATTTAAAACGAGAATCTGCTATTCCATACTAAAGCATACAATAAATCCTTCAACTTCCTTCCGTAGAATTCATTTTGAGCAATATGTTCCATTCTACGTACTCGGGCCTCTCTCATGCTACTAACAAGAGAATCTGTTGAAATTGATTCAATTTTAATAAGTTAATTAAAAGTAATTAATAAGTTTTATTGTAGAGCATGAAAAAATATTATAAAAATTGTTACTCATATTTTTTTAATGTTTTCTCAAGATTTAAGGGGTGAAATACCTCAAAAAAAAATATTTTTTTTCTTTCGCAGCGAATATCATTAAAACTATAAGAGATAGAAAAAAAATTTCGAGAATAAAAATTGAATGGCTTCAAGAGTATTTTAGAACTATAATAACAAATATTTTTTAAATTATTATATTATACCTGCACGCTGTGTACCCGTATATACAAAGTGCTGAATTTATACCGAAGGTCTTCGAATTTTACTCTAAAATTTTAGGGACATATTTTCGAAGAGTTATACTATTGATGTGTAAAAAAGAAATCGACTTTTTTTAACCCTACAAAGTAGGAAACCCTCTTTTTAACTCCCTCTATTTAAGAAAATATTGATGTTCTGATATATGTATCTATGAATGAACATATTATTTGGATTATCCATGAAAATTGAACGAAATCCTATTTCAAAGTTTTACCAGTTAGCCACACAGGCTTGTTCGAGTGAAAGTCAGGATATTTCTATTGAGAATCTATATCAGTTAGCGATGAAAATTTGAGTACAAAATTAATGTGAAGGCTGCAGAGTGTTTTGAATATAGAAGAAAAAAATTCAAGGCAAAAATCTTGTTTCAATTGTACATTTGGATGAAAGGGCTACCCGATTTTAATTTCTTAAAAAAAAATATATTTAATTTTTGAGGTAATTATTCTATAATCACAATAAAACATGATTATTTATATAAATTTTTGTATATAAATTTTTCAGCAGATGACCCGGTGCCATTTTCATTTAAGAAGTGTCTGTTTTGGTCCAAATAAAAGCAGGAATTAAAAAAGAAAAAAAAATTAAATTCCTGCAGTTGCTATATCAAACGAATGGAGAGAATATCATCAAGATTGAAAAAAGGAAAAAAATAGAAAAGACAGAATGAAATTAAAATTAGAGAAACAAAAGTGAAAGAATAGAAATAAAAGGAGAAAAAAATAAAAAAGCTTCTAGTAAATAAAATTAAAACATAAGAAAAATGTTATTTTTTTCACATTTCTATATATTACTAATATGGAAATATTAATATGGATATATTAACAGCAGTCGGTCGTAAAAATATATTGATCTATTATATTAAAAGTATGGAAATTATTATATTAATTATATTATAAATTATTATATTAATAAATTAATATAGTATCCACATATTTTACTTATTTCACGAATTTATGTAATAGTATATTGAAAAATATAAATATAAATAATATTAATAGATAATATGATCCAAACAGAAGATATAGTTCTGACAAGGACTATAAATCAGAAATTGAATCTAAGAGTAAAAGGCTGATAAAAAATTAGTTCCATATAATTCACGGCGATATTATTTCATTATCAACTTAATTATGGTTATTACATTATTTTTCTTATAACTTAAAGTTTGAATATTGCTTTATCGTTTAAAACCAAAAAAGTTTGTATTTTCGTATTTTATTATGTTTAAATTGAGGGCAATGTGGGAGTGCTCTTTAACCGAACAGAAACTAGTGCTTTGACAGTAATGGTCACATTTAAATCATTATATCTCAGAAGATATTGCTTAAAATAAAAATTTACAACTAACTTTTTTATTTAATTTTTTGAAAACTTTTATGTTACAATACTTTGAGTCTCGAATTTTAGGACACCTTGTATAACACTGAGTATACCTTGTATAACACTTGTATCTATTTCTTCAATTTTTCATAAGTAAGATTATATAAGAAGCCGAACATTATTTAAAAAAATATTAACTATTATTATAAAAATGACAAAAAAAAAAACAAAATGTGAATCTGGATGCTGTGAAAATAGATTACAATTGCATTGTTATAGCTTCATTTATATAACTACGATCCCGTAAAAGTTAGTAAATAATCATTTCCTTATAGGTATGAAAGATACGAAAGAGCATTGGTGAAAGGCCACAAACAGAGCTTGGAGAGAATGAACAACAAAGAGAATGTAACTATAGATGTACATAAATATAAAAGTCAAGTATTGCAATCAATGCAAGAAGGCAATAAGCTGAGGTTTGTTATTTCATCAATAAAACAATATAAGTAGTATAAGTATATAAGTAAAAAATAATGTAATAAGAAATATCAATTAAACAATATATTACAAACTCTGACAAATTAAATTAATCAGCATATGAATAAATCATTATACGAATAAGAATGCCAATAAGAGCCGATACATGTTATTAGTGTGTATTTCTTATTTTATTTCAAAAGTCAATCAAAATATCACAAACGTTTTAATCCTCTTGATCATCCTCAGTGCAATTAGTATGTCTTAAAATCTATAATCATTGTAAACGCATGTAAACAAATGTATAAGCTATTAAAAATCACTTATTAGATTACTTCGTTAGATTATGTTTTATAAATAAACTTGCGTCTTTAATGAAACATAATAAGTAACTTTTAACTAACAGCTTACACATCTGTTTACATATGTTTACAATGATTATAGATTTTAAAACGTACTAACTACACTGAAGAAGATCTAAAACAGAGAATCAAAACGTTTGTAATATTTTGATTGACTTTTATATTTGAAATAAAATAAGAAATATACGCTAACAGCATGTGTCAACTTTTATTAACATTCTTATTCGTGTAACGAATACAATTAGTCAAGTATTCAACTGTTTGAATATTGTTCGATTAATTTATCTGTTTTATCTTTCTTTCTCATCATAAAAAAAATTATACGAACAATATTTCAGTTCTGGTGAAGCAAGAAGAGCCTTCGGTTTATATCTAGGTTATATATTACGGAAAATATCACAGCCTAACGTAGATCCAGGATGTTGTGATCTTGTTATGAAGTTTCTCCAACATTCATCTTGCAGTTTGAGAACACCATTTTTATTTACGGTACGCATTACTAATAACATTATGGCTAACTTAATGCTACAAATGCTTCGAAGCATTTGCAGAATCAAATGAACCGTATCCTATATCTTGTTATATAATAAAGTAATTTATTTAAAAAAACGCTAAGATATTTTAACAGTGACAAAGGTTAAGTGCAGAATAAAGTACGATAAAATTATCCCTAAAGATAATTTAACGAAATAGCTCCCCCCCTCTCTCTCTCTCTCTCTCTCTCAATAACCAATGTAGTTTGTAACAGATAAATATGCTAATTCCTCAACTTCCTAAACTTTCCCGATAGATCTTAAGGATGAGTTTACAAAATAAAAGTAATTACATCCCATAATCAGATATAGCGCATAATATAAAGACAGAGGTATTTGTCATGAGCGTTGCGGCATTATAATAAAATAAATAAATGAAAGTTTAATTAAAACATTAAGTTTGATATTTTAATTAAAAGATATTTCCGCGTGATGTTTCGGAAGAAATACTGAGAAAACTGACGAGAGGTACCTCGTCAGCAAGGACATACGGAAACCAAGAGAGGATATAATCGGACTGGAGCATCGATTCGGGATTCGCTCGCTCGTAATCCGGATTCTCACACTAAGTCCGAATCTCTTCTGTCTCTCTAAAGTTTGTAAGAAGTTAAGACGTTAAGGGGAATAATAATCAAATAATTGAAAACAAAAGTGAAATTATAAAGTTAATTTATTAATAAAATATTTTAAGATTTCGAAAAAAGTATGTGTAAAGTTAATTAGCTCCGATCCCGACGTCCTCGCGGATCCCGAATCTGTTGTGCCCGACTCCTTGGCACAACATATTTGGTGACAGCGGTGGGATCCGTAATCGTAAAATCCATCCAGCTGATCTTTGAAAAATTTTTAAATTTAAATCGATCACAGTGTAATAAAAATAGTACCACTTGGGTTTTATAATTTTATAATGGTACAGTAATTCGTTTTTGAAGAGCATAATGTACTCTTAGCGCTTTTTTTACCCTTTTTGGAAAGATAAGTTTGTATGATGTCCACTTGAAACTTCTCTTTTATTTTTGTTTCATTATTATTGCGTTATGTCTAACTGATTGGGAGATGTAAACTTTAATTTTGTAAACTCATCATTGTAACATTCTAACGGGTTTAGGAAAATGAATATCTTGTTTCTACATAATTTACTCTCACTACAAGCTTGCTTTTAGATTTATTTCGTTAAATTATTTTAGGGCAAATTTTCTCATATTAATTCCATTGGACTTTTCAAATTTTAAGTTAAATTCAAAGTTAAAGTATATAAATTGAGTATCTATTATTATCGAAATATTGCGTTACGTCCAGAATACAACAATTTTCTATCAAAAATAAATCGCATAATTGAATTATTTGTTTGAATTAATAATGTCTTCCATAGTTACCATGCAGTAAGTTAAGTGATAAAGATCGAGCTGCCATCACCGCAAAGCAACTTTCTGATTTTTTGCATCTGTATAACAGAGAAACAGATCTATACGAAGATACCGTAGATCGGTCTCATACTGTTCCTAATAAACTCTTCCAAAAGTTTTTAGCTGCTGCAAGGTATGCACATATATTGAATTTTTAAAATAGTCCTATTATGAAATTATGTGAGAAAAAAATCAACCCATTAAAATACAAAATAGTATCATTTGTATCATATTTTAGGACACAAAATAGATACAGAAAAAACGTCTAATTTCAGAACAAATTAAGATATGTGTAATATGATTACATTACAGCGAACAAGATCTTGATGATGTGCTGATTTTACAAACTCGTCTTTATAAGTGCACTCATAGTTTCTTGGGAAGAAGCGGTTTCGCTGGCAATCTACGCGGCGCAAATCTTCTCGGGTCTTTACCGCATATTACATCGCGAGTGTATTCCAATGCCGCTACAACAGAACAGTGCAGATGTAATAATTCAATTAATAGGTAATTTAATTATTACATTTACCGAATTTCTTATATTTTGAGAGAGATGAAGAGAGAAAAAGAGAGGAGAGAGAGAAGAAAAAAGAAAAGAAAAGAATTATGCATAATTATAATTCTTAATCTGTTAGAGCAGCTGTCTGCTTTCTCTCTCTCTCTCTCTCTCTCTCTCTCTCTCTCTCTCTCAAATTGTTGATAAATCAAGTATTATATGAGGCTATTTTAAAACAAAATGGCAAATAACATTTTTATGCCCTGATATAATAATAAATCGTTCTTGGATATAATGTCAAAGACATCATTTTAAGCAAGAATATTTTGAATATTCTCTAAAGCGCTTTAATTTTATTTACGTATGCAACATATTAATATATTACGCATTCGTATATCTTATCGCCGGTTCGCGTAAGGAGCATGGCAATGTCTCATGCCATGTCTTAACGCCGAGACATTACCGTGTCTCCAGATAATGATCTCCAAAACAAAGCGATTTAGAAATCGCTGATATCATTACCATAGGTCTGCTCACGTTGCTTGCATTTTTTGCATTCAGCATCTTCGCTTTCTTTTGTTTTTTAATATTCAAATATAAAGATGATCCAAACCACCTGCAGGAACTGATATGTATTCCACATTAAGAAATGAATCAAACATGTTAAAAGTAAAATTTTATGTCAATAGTTTTCAAATATTGAGTTTTTAAAGCTGTCTAATCACAGAACATGAAGTTCGCGCCGTCAGGTGCGGTGCAACTAATCGGCCGGCTATGCTTCGACGGTTACTAATAAACAACACGATATACCGAATGACTTTTGCGAAAGTTCCGTGAATTTTTTGTTAACTGCTTATTCTTAAATTGGGCCAATTTAATTGACGAGTTAAATAATGTCGCCATTTTTTACTAATTTAGACAGATTCAGAGAAATAACAAAAAAATAGAAACGTACGTATGCTCATAATATCGCGATTCAGATAATCTTTCTCAATCTTTTAAGCACTACATACTAAATTATATAAAAATTAGACAGAAGAAAAAAATGTGTGCTTCAGAGGATTAAATGTTCAGTTATTTATACAATCCTAATAATTCTAATATATATCTAACTTTTTCCTTTTTTTTTCCTTCACTCAATAGATATATATTTAATAAATAGAAGTAAAACTTCGTAAATTAATAATTTTAAATTCGGGGATCTTTCCAAAAAAAAAAAGAAAAAGAAAAAGTAAAGAAAATAAAATGCTTAGACTTACTACTTGTTGAAAGTGGGCTAAAAAAATGAATCAATTGTCTTGATAGACTTTGCTGGATTGGTTCTCGATCACAGTATAAGGATATAGAATAGAAACAAGCAGCGTCGGCACCTTTAATCTTTTTCAAACGAGTTTTCAGGATCAAGGTTTTGTCTTTGATATATGACCAAATATCATATCAATAGTATTAGGAACCATTGCCAATAAAAAAAGCTGGAGATAAAAAATCTTAACTTTTCAGAATCTTCCACTAAATCGGTAATCAGTCAGATACATCCACGCACAGTCACGTTGCTTCATAAAATTAATTGCTGTAATCAGCTACCGTATCTCGTCGGCCTTGTCGCTAAGACAAGCGCAGCTATAGTCATGGCATGATTAATGACAATAACAGAAAAACTATGAGTTCTTTGTTTTGATTGGGATTGCTACCAAAAACATGGCCGCTTATAAAGAGCAAGCAAATATGCGCGGCTGAAAACGAGCTCTTGTTCTTATTGAATATACTTGTACTGTGCTTCGATGATAGAAAATCTCGTCTCGACTGGATGTTTCGTGGATGTACCGAATCAAATCCCGACTGGACGACTTAAAGAGATATAAAAATATCGCACTAGATCTCGACCACACAAAATCAATAAAAATTGACTAAAATTGCTTGACTAACTGGACCGTGGACCGACAGAATGTCAATTAACTGGCCAAACTTTAACTGACTCTGCGTTTACGAAGGGCCTTTTTTATTCACGAAAGAATCGATGCTGAGGTGCCGCGTATGTTAATGATCTACTTTAGTTTAATTAGGATTAGTAATATCGGTTATGAATTGAATACTGGAATCGATATCACTTGTGGCCTAAATTTTTAGTTTCCTAACTCTCAAACAATGTTAGTCATTTTCATCATCCATTTGCCGGATATCAATATCGATAGTTCAGAGTCATATGAATCATCTATTTAAAACAACCGATTCGATTTCGATTTATAAATCCTTATCTATACTATTTCTTTTGTTCTTTGGAAGACATCTTTTTTATTCGATACTTGTTCGAATATTTAATTTAGCAACATCCTTTCGCTATTTATTATTCTATAAGAGCTAAATATTATTCTATAAAAGAGATCATTATTCGACTCATTATTATCACAATTTTCTGTCGCAGAAATAGATGATTCACAGATAATACTTATTAAAAATTGTTATGGTGATGACGGAAATCCTCACCAAAGAAAAAAATTATGGAGTCTAGACGTACATTTGTATATAAAAAAAAAGCAACATACAACACTACACACTGACACAATAGAATGATGTTTCAAACACAGGAATCACCTCGTTTTGCGACAATAACATTCAATCATAAAAATTACTGTACACAATTACTTTGCATTAATTGTCAAATATATTTAAATTCAGTTGAAAATGGACCTGTGAGTTGTGAAATACATTTTTTTTATGTAACACGATAATAAATATATGTTTTTAATTGACATCTGTAATATTGTAGCTCGGTTACTGAGTTAATTAATTTAATTTATTTGATTAAGTAACTATGTGTTTTCTTTACACCAATATGAACGGTTAACGGCTTAGTTTACATCGTCAAAACATTACGTACGTGTTTTAAGCGCATTAATGTTTTAACACGATTGCGTTTACATCGAACGTAGTAAGAGAAAAAAATAATGCAAATATTATCTTAATATGTCATTTAAAAGAAACATAAGCCAATCATAATATCGATTTTAATTAAGATAGTGATCCTTAATAGACTTCTACCAAATACATTTCATGCATTTATGTCGTCATTTATGTCATTTAATACGCATCTCAGTTCAGTACAATACGCAGCGTTTATATCGTGCATACTAAATATTTAATATAAATATAATATATAATATAAATTTGATGATTTGATGAAATATAGTACCTGATACGCATATCAAGTGCGTGATGTAATCTAGGCCAATAAGAACGCTCATGTCATTTATGTGCAATAAAGCTTTCTTATAGAAAGTTCACAAAAACTTTTCATTATTTAATTCCAAAATACTTGATTTGATAACGTATTATATTTATCTACTTCAACATCGATTTTTATTGTAATGCTAAATAGTTATTTTGTCGTTTTATTAAAATATTGTTAGAAATATAGGAATTTAACATAAAATTAATTATAAATATAAAAATTTAAAGATGTTCGAATTGACAATCTAATTCGCGAAAAAGAGTAGTTCTTCATTTATAAATTTATTCTTATATTCTTATCATCTTCAAAAGTTGCATTACAATGTACTTTTATCGCAAATTACGATAAAAGAAATTTTCTAATGGTAAAAAATAACGTGTTTACACATATTAAGCAAACAATTAATCGTTCTTATTTCTCGTATATAAGAAGTATAACATATTCAGAGCTTACATTTTTTTAATGTTAATGACATAATTAAAGTATTAATGCATTAAATTAGCCGAGTATCTCAAAAGTTTATTACATTTTATGGCGTTAAATAATTTATAATAGTTTAATATTGAATTTTTTATTATGTTTGAAACAAAACATTGTACAAAAAAAAAACGATTTTTTTGTACAATTGATGAATAAAAATTGTTAGCTTATAATTAGAATTCCAGCTGTGTAAAGAAAATAAAATTATTGTTTTGTCGTTTCACTTATATCCTGTTCTTCCAGTTCCTTGATTCTTTTCGAACGTTCATGCACGATATTTTTTAAGTTGTTATAAAACTCCGAATCTGCAGCAAAAAAGCGTTTGAAATCACGACGATGTAAGCACAACAGTTCACACACTTCTAAAGCAATAACTGATTCTTCTCTGCGTTGATTCGGATAAATCAAGCCAGCTTCGCCAAAGTGATCACCATCGTGAAGATGATATATCTATAAAGAATATCTTATTACTTAACTGTAATTTTAAATAAAAAATAGGATAGAGCGCGGCTTTTTCATTTATTTCTCACGATCGTGTATGTTTCTTAACAGCATACTGAACATTTAAAGGTCATACTTGTGTTCTGAAACTGTCACGAATATAGTTATAAACATATTATTGCAAAAAGTTATTGTTTGTTGTCGTAAATTTTATATTACCTTAAGGTTGGAAGTAACGAAATAGTCCCGCTATATCTTAAATTTATTTTTTTTTCTATGTAAATATTTTCAGTTACTTCTTTCCCGGAGAATGTGATCAGTGCAACGGTTCCACTAGTTATAAAATACATATATTCGCCTTCAATACTGGCTTTGTAAATTATATCTCCCTTGAGATATATCACTTGCTTTAATGAATCTACAACAAATCAATTTATCATTAAAATAAAAATCAGTTTTCGAAATAAATAATAATCGGAAATGGAAAACGTATACAATAGTATACAATAGTAAGACCGCAATTGTCTTTAAACGATGTTAAAGCATTTATGATAAATGTTACACTATTTAGCATTACATTAAAATAAATATAAATTAAGACGGTTAAATAACGGTTTAATAAAAGTTATAAATAAAAAATTTAACAATAATCAGAGATTATTGGCGTTACATTCATAATAAAATGACGATATGATCAAAAATAGGACTTAGGAAAAAAATAGGTTACCCATTCTAAACCATGTACGTAGTACAGTGTTTAGTATTGATTAACTTCTGCAACTCTACGAGACTAATATATTGTGATCACAAACACTTAACATTAATAGAGATGTGTTTATGACCAATCAATTTAATAAATCAATTTAATAAATGTTATCAAAAAGATCAAATATATAACTACAATTTTGATTTATTTTTATGTGCGGAACAGCATACTTATATCTCATATTTTATTTAGAGCACAACTAAATAGAAGAAGTCAATACATTAGTTACTGTTTTAGATAACATGCATGTCCAAAATTAGAATATAATAAGATGTATTAATGACAAAATGCTCCAAAAATTCCTTATTATTTTTAAGGAATTTCATGTCTCGATTTTGTACATGATTCTGTCTGAGATACTTATTTTATTAATTGTTATTTAATTAACAAAAAGTAATAATTAATCTTTATTAAATGTGATGTAAAAATGATAATTTTGTGTTAACATATGATCAAAAATATTTACGTCTTTAAATGTTATTTAATTGACTGATATTGAATAATGAAAAATGATAATTGACATTATCGATGATACTTAACAACTTAAATAATAAAGTTTGTTACAAAATTCAATTGAAAAACACTTTGTTTACAATTATTATTAAATTTGAGACAAATTATAAATGCATCCGATAAAATAATAAGTATAAACAAACAAAAAATTAATGACTTGAGAAAATTTTTTTTAGATATCAATATAATAATAATAATAATATCAATTTAAAATTAAAATTACAACGCAAAATCGAAAGATTACGTCAATGATACATAATGTCTTCAATAAAATATAAGTATTAAAATAATTTCCATGTAACTATCGTTTTACTTTGTACTTAACTTGACGTTAACATGCCTAGTATTTCAAAATATGCTTGCTACCCGGAGTAGTAACACAATATTAGTACAAATAGTATAGCAATAACAACAAATATTATTATTATTAATACAGAAGAAAAAAATTACTTATTAAATCACTAAGAACACGACGGGGCAAATTGCGAAGAACCATAATATCTAGCAGTCTTTGACTACCATGGAATAGAATTTCTTGATTTAAATGACCTAAAAGAATATTGGAAAACATAAGAAGAACATATATACTTTATAAGCTTATCGTTTTAATATCTTAGAAATTAGTCAATAATTCAATTCATTTTCTTGTTTTTAACTAACCCGAAAGAATACCAAATATAATATTCTCTTTGAAGAAATAGTCAAAGTAGCGATACTTGTAATAGAAAATCAGCTTGTTTTGTAAATATAGCGGAAGCTTCTTCTGCTGTATGTATTCTTTTACTTCGTGTATGATTCGTTGATATTTGAGTTTTGGTTTGACAGACGATTCCAAGAGTTGCAGCATCGTAACTGCGATAAGAACTCTCTTACTCGAGTTAATTTTTTTATTTTATTTCTATTTGGGTAAATTTACTTTAGAGAACCCAACTCCAATGATCTTGACCTTGACATATGTTATCATGAGTGACCTGCAACAAGTTTTAATTGGCGAACGTTATTAACAAAAGAAGTTTAAAAAAATAACGTCTCATTCTTGCACAAGCGACTCCCATCCCCGACTTTCTTCCCTGCTTAGGGATGCATGACTTCCACGCGAAGCGCAATTTGGCGAGATGGAGTGGAACTCGCTTCGCATGGACAATCGTATGCTTCTGGACAGGGGAGAAGGTGAGAATTGCTTCGCGTAGAAGTCATGCACTCTCCAGCAGAGGGAGAGGTGGGATAGGAGTCGCTTTGTGTAGAAATCGTGTGCCCCTAAGCAATAATTATTTCTTCAATTTCTTTTGTTAATAACTTTTTAAATTAATAACTTTTACGAATAACATTTACGAATAAGTTAATCACTTTTACGAATAACGTCCACCAATTAAAACCTGTTGAAAGTCACTCAGGATCATGATCTTGGTCACATTAATCAAGATCAAAGTCATCGGAGCTGGATCCCCTAAAGTAAACATTTACCTATATTTAAATAAAACGACTAAAAGATAACATTATCTTAATAAAAACAAAGATATTACTATGAAATATTAGAATTTAACGTAACAAACAATGATTTAATACCAATCAAATAAATTATGTAGCCTTTTCCCAAGAGAAGAAGTATGCTTCTTATTATTATGTCCAAAATACCAAAATCTTTGAATTCTATAAAATTCGAACCTATAAAATTACTTATGCCAATATGCACAAACATTAAATAAATTTCCCAGTCGGATATATTGTGAAGTTTTATCGAAATATAAGTTGCATCTGAATTCTGAAAATTATTCCATATATAAATAAGGAGATCGTGTATTATTATTTTTTATTTATTCAGTGTTTTAATTACAAAGTAATTTAAAATTTTCTTGACAGATCAATTCACTTATAGAAATCACCGTACTTCCAAAGTTTTTCCTTGTACATGCATGACGATATATGGAAAAACGTAACTTATACAGCTACTCCAATGAAAAATTAATAATGTTAAAATAATAAACCATATTATTGTATGTTGAGTTTGAGAGATCCTAAAACTCTATTAAAAAATAATACAAATTAATTTATTTATAAAATTCAAAACATTAATATTTAAATGATAATTATATAATTATAAGTTACTGCATTGATGTGTTGAACATTTTGTCGTACTGTAGATATGCGAATCAATTTTAAAATAGGCAATAATTCAATTATAAGTAATATAGAATTTGAATTTGGACCAGGTGGTAAGATAAGTGTTGGGTAAAACCATGCATATGGTATCGAACTGATAACGTCAAAGAAGAAATATCCCTTTATATAACGTCTGCTTAAATATATACAATTATATAGTTTTCATTTTATATATTTAAATAAGTAGAAAATAGTGAGAAATAACGAATTTAATCTTCCAGACAACACCATGTAACATAAAAATAACATTAGGTAACATAAAGGCATCATTTAATGATCTTTTAAATCATCATACTGTAAGATATTTTTAAAACATTTTTAAAATGTTTAAGATTTTGGTCTTACATCTCAATTTTGCAACATAAAGGCATCATTTAATGATCTTTTAATCATCATACTGTAAGATATTTTTAAAACATTTTTAAAATGTTTAAGATTTTGGTTTCTTACATCTCAATTTTGGACATACGTGCTGTCTGGATCGTAGCTTATCATGGCACAATCACCGTGCTATTAGAGTAGTATCAAGAAAAATCTCATGTCCATCTGAAGATACAAATCCAGTAATAAAATTAAAAAATATGTCAATAATACAAACGGAATAAATTGGATACACGATATTCCAATATTCAGGACCGCTGCTTTTTCCAATCCTGTAGAAGCACACAATATGTGGAACTGTTACAAAAATATATAAAAACGTCACAGTCATTATTGTGTTCCAGTAGAATCTACGATAACGTATATTCTCTGTTACATTTGTACCCACAAAAAAGTCAAAGTTGATTTCTTAAATTTTCTTACCTTAATATACTATATGGATGAATCATCCATCGATAAGGTGATCTTGAATGTCTTCTCTTTTCAAGAGCAATAGCTGTTTGGCTGCGAAAAGTTAAACTTGTTAAAGGATGTCGAGCGGAAACAAGAACAAACTTTTGAAGATTTCGTTTCCACCGATTGTAAAATTTCGCGTTTGGGGGTAATTTCGGCAGATTGCTGCCGGATATCCTCGGCAAGTCGCATATATGTGCGCGTAAATTCGTTCGTTTTATCAAGAGATTTGAGTCTCGAATTCTCATTCCGTATGTTAGTTGACTTGTCAATGATAGCAAGCAGAATAAGACGATCGCTTAAGATCTTAAGCCTTGTGTCCACGATGCTAGAAATCGGTCCGAGATCTCGGACGAAGAATTGATCAATCGCAATGATCATGCGATCAATTGTTCAAATGTGATTTGTTAATTGTTTCTCTGTCCAAGATCTCGGACGGATTTCTAGCATCGTGGACATTGGGCTTTAAGAGTATATTCACACACTGGCACAGCCGCATAAATGTATGCATAAAAAATTATCCAATTATCCGGGTTATCGCACAAAATGTATAAACATAGTATACCCAAACAGCATCGATTGTTGCGGAAAATTTTCAGAAATGTTTCAATCTTTCACATCTTATGTGCAACAATTCTGAAAAGATTATGTCATATAAAATATTCACCTAATGCACCTTCCCGTGCGAAGCTCTTTTGTGTCAGTTAAAATCCGACGAGCTATCGCAAATATCAGATAATTACAATATAATATTATAATATTATAATTACATTACTAAATATACCATAATTTATGTTGAACTAAAACACAACACATACAATATTTCAAAACGCATTATTACGTAAATGTATATTTATTACAAATTTTTTATAATTCTTAAAATTATTTAAAATTCTTAGTATATCTCATAATATAAAGGATGTTCATTTAATATAATATTTATATAATTCAAATATTCTTTTTTTTAATATAATTATTTCTTTTAGTTTTTAATAATTTCGTAAAAATATAAAAAAATAAAAACTTTAATTTATAAAATTAAAAACTTACTTAAAATAAGAAATAAAAAGGTTAAATATGAAAATGTTTATTTAGTAAATGTTAGTATTTACTAATTACAATTAGTACTTCAATTATATTAGGTATACAACTTTGCTTCCGCCGTTTTCCTATAGATGACTTTAGCGGTAAGTGGTGATCGAAATAAATAGATCATAGACGTCATACAATAAACTTGGGCATTTGTCAACATAACCCCATAGAAACATTAGTCGATTTATGTCTATCATAAAGTTATTCTCGATTGAAAATGTCAGTTTACGAGCCAAATTCTCGTCATTTGCGGGAGGTTTTAATTTTTTGCTTCAATATGAAGAAATCTGCGGCTGAGGCTCATCGAATGCTCT
>Ga0157364_1002524_pt1 | contig 17100 bp, 13 predicted proteins | sample AttsexASBM2_FD_111476 | JGI IMG/M metagenome (GOLD analysis project Ga0157364, IMG submission 111476) | Fungus gardens microbial communities from leaf cutter ant in Ribeirão Preto, State of São Paulo, Brazil - Atta sexdens ASBM2 | ecosystem: Host-associated > Fungi > Mycelium > Unclassified ... | reverse complement strand
TTTATAATAATAAGTACAAAAATAATTAACTAAAAATCATTAACTTAACTTGTTAATTATTTTTAATAAACCTATATTTTTGATATTACTTGTTAATGACGCATTTCAAAATTAGCAACTTTTCAGTAGAACATTTTCAAAAGGAATAGTGAATATGCATAATTTCACTTTCTTTTCATGTTATATCAACATATGAACTCTTGAAAATTATATCATGAGTTTTCAAAATTCGAACGCTACAACTTTAATGCTAATTTTTTATTTTTATCATTTTTCTATCAAAGTGACGATATGAGATTTTTCAAATCATATTCAATTTTTGTAAATCTTTATCAAATTCAAATATGTAAAAAAATCTAAGACATCGAGTAAATTTCACTGGAATTAATTCTGTGATTTGGAGAATCTCGAGATTTTAAAATCGCATTATAAAAGAAACGAATATTCTCGAATGAAGATGCCAAGCTAAATCTGCAAAGCGAGGTTTATTGTGGAGAGACGTCTCGTTTACCAAAACTATCAATTGATGTCGGGGCACAAATAGGGTAACGCGCGGTATAACACACTCGCAGCTGCACCCTCGAACACCGAAATCCAAACAGAGCGCATATATCTCCTCGCCTGTCCATCTGTCGTTGTGTAACGGAACACCGGCTAATAGTATTAGAAATATATATATATCTCGGACTAAACTACCCCTGTCAAACCACTCGATCGAGAACCACCCTCCTGCTTCTGGCTTTCCTGCTCTTCTACAGATCGCTACGGTCGCTACGGATTACGTCGGTAAACGTCGGGGTTCGTCGAACGAATTCTGATCTCTAGCTTCTTCCACCCCAAAATCTGCTAAACACATCGATGGATCGGCGATATCCCATCGAGGGCCGATACTTGCCGACCCCGATTTATTATCCAAATCTATCGGCGTATTTGTCGCTGCATGTTAACAGGACGACTGTATTATCCTTGTATATCTACGAGAATGTCACATTAATTCAATCTATCTACATGTCTTTGCAATTGTGCGTTATTAATTCTGACAAGAAAAAAAAGTAACAAGCTTATTCCTATTCCTATTGCGTTATTATATTATGCACAACGTTTATTTGATTTATATATCACTATAATCATAAAATTAAAAAAAATTAATACATAAATATGTTTTACCCTCATTAAAGTGTTACTACATCGAAGTATCCATTTTATAACAACTATATAGTAACATTTATTCAAATATTCATTCATGTTGCACGTGAAGTCGATCGTTAAAACTTAGGTTAAGAAGCGTAAGGTATAATTGACATTCATGCATTTTTTTCTTTTTTTCGCCACTGCATCCCATCACGTAGTTAGTAGTACGTAGTTGGACGGGCTGGAGAATTCGAAAATCGTGACGTGTCGAGCGCGCGAATAGGCGCCGTGGAGACGGCGGATGCCGGTTTTTGTTTGCTTGTTTGTTGTTTGTTCCGGGCGTTTCGTTGCCGCGTCGTGTCGGTTAGATACTTGACTCTCCTCTCGCGCTCCTGCGTTTTCCTGAACCGGCCATGATCTCCTCTCTCACTCGCCCTTTCTATCTTTCCCTCTTCGTTTCTCCTATCCGGAATCGATCCGTGCAAATTTACACGCCCGCGGCGCGCTGGAGTGACGTCGGGAATTTTCGCTGTCTTTCCACACTTCTAAACCATCACCGTCATCGCCACCACCTCTCGTCGTCTCTCTTCCAGCCCTTTGTCCCTCTCGTCCTCGTCGACAACGATCACCCCGAAGCTATCCGGCTTTGCCATCTCGGTGGGGATGAATCGGCATGCCCTCCGATTGTTTTATCCGATTGTTACAGAGCCGCGAGTAATCCTGTCCCATTAAAATACTTAATTGGTTTGTTCCGTGCGTCCTCGCGCACAATTTTCCCGTCTATCTCAGCGATACGTTGCTAAGTCTGGAAGTGTTTCTTTGCTGAATTTTCTGAGGAAAAGCTGCCTTCAAAGGTGATGACGAGTACACGTCGTTTACGCTCCAATTTCAATCTACTGATGATCAGTTGGTATCACGCAACCTTCATTAGTGTCTTCTTCGATTCCTCAGCGTGAACAAGTTACTTAAAGCGAGATCCGTACCGCACGTTCCAGCCTCTCGTATGCAGAGAAAAATTCGTTTCTCTTCAGTAAAGTGTGTTCTTGCGACACAAAATCATTTTACACTTGTACAAACAGTTTCGTTTATCATTTCATGTATGTTTTGTATGTTTTACATACATATATACATATGTATGTGTGTGTGTGTGTGCGTGTGTGTGTGTGTGTGGAGGGGAGACGCGCGCGCGCGCGCGCGTGCGTAAAAGTAAATTTCGACATTACACGCACGTCTATGAATAGTGCTTCATGGATGGTATAAACTGCAGACTGTCTCATGTCTATAACATCGTCGAAGTCTCGAGGAACTCGAGAGGGATACATGTGCTAAGATATGAGAAGACGAAGCAGCTAACAGTACAAAATTACTCCTTCTCTCGAAGAAACAAGCTGCGACTTGATGAGTTTGGCGTTAAATTCAGCCGTCAGAGCTTTCAACTCCGTTCCACCCCACCTTTAGTCTCGTCACCCTTGCGCGAGTTACTCCTCCTACTCTGTTGTCTCTTTCGCGAGTTACTCGTGAAGAGAGCGAAGCGACGGTCGTCACGCACATGCTGCAACGACCTTTCGCGTTCAAAAGCTTTGTTTATGGGCCGAGAAGATTTATAGGCTGCGCGCCGATATACATATAGCGGGGCCGATGTACTCTATTTGCTTGGAATCTCCATTCGAAACACTGACGAGGGAAATTTATTTTGCGTATCTAGCTTACTGAGTCGCTTTAGTAAAATAAAAGGTGTCATACGATATCTGGTTGTAGAAAATAACTTAAGAATGAAATAGAAAATAACTTAAGAATGAGGTAGAAACCGAGATTATTGATTTTGTGGGGAACAAATTTTAAATCGTCTATTATACTTCAAAAGTGACACTAGTAGAAATTGATTTTTTTGAGTTATTACTATGAATGAATTAGGCAAACATGATCCTATCATCATTAAAAGTGAATTAAATTTACTTAATAAAAAATCGCCAAAATCGTCACAATTCAAACAGGGTAGCGAAATTTTTAAGAATCTTGAAATAAAAATGACATTTAATTAAGTATCAAGAATATGTTTCTTTTTGCTGATATTATTTGATTAATAAATAATTTTCTATTAAGTTGAAAGATAGTTTTTTCTTTTTTCTGAGAAACTTAAATTTTTTTAGTTGCATCATTTTTAAAAGAAAGAAACAATATAAAGAATGTGTATCTATAGAGGAAATTAAATATGAAAGTTACATCTATTGTACAATTAGATAAGTCAGATATAGCATAGTTATGTAGTTCTGTTATACAGGTATTGAATGAATGTACACTGTTAAATCTATAGTGACAAATTTAACGTAAGTCACCACTGCTCCTACTTAATTATACATTAGATTAAATTTGACACTATAAACAGTGTAATATATAAGTATAATATCAGACATATTAATACTTATTACTGTTTACATTTCTTCTATGTTTTTGGCGCATGTTCAATCTTGCAATCGCAATTTAAAGGTGACCCTACAACGTGATGATCAATAATATTGTCAATATTAACAAATACTGACAATATTACTAATGATTACATACGTGGTTAGTATTAATAGATTGACGTATACTGTCGGTGATCTGAATTTTGATTCTCGAGCATCGGTATCAGTTCTATTAAGATCCATATTACAGTATGTCACAGTGCAATAGATAAAGTATGTAAAACTAAAGTGAAGTATATTCAATAATACTAATTGTATAAGATTGTAAAAATACTGAAAATGTTGATGCATACTGTCTTACCGATTAGTATTATTTGATCATGTGAAGTCATCATCTTAAGTCGATATATTTTTTTCTTGCACATGAATTCATTTGGCTTGATTCCCTCTCCTGTATGCAGTTCGTCAGTTTCCAGAATTTCGCAGCCACTGTGGTTAACTAATGCGACTACGCGTATGCGATGGTTCACCGCATCGGGGGAGGAACAAATGGTCTATATCGGGGTGGCGTACTCGCGAACAGTGGTTGGTAGGCATCATTAATTATATGCGAGTTATTGGCACTATCAACGTAGCGTTTCAAAGACCGGATGCACTACATACGCGTACTGTCCACTTCCTGCGGGCGGAACAGCCACGCGCAATCGAAGACATAATTTGATAGTAATATTATCGCCTAAAGCGCAAAATTTATATCATTTTGATGAAACTAATTTTGAAACGACTTATACGATGCAATTATTATAGCTTAAGAAACTTGTTGCATAACATTTTTCAATTTCTTTAAAAAGCATACGTTCTCTGTAGATGCTTTCTCATTTTAACGTATTTATCAGGCTATATATGTATATCTCGTGGATATATCTTGCCTCTAGATAACTTTATTGTAAATATAAATGTTTATTAGTATACTTTTCCTAACTATATTTTGTCAAGAATCATTTTAGAATATCTATTATTTTGTGAGCAATAAAGTTTGTGCAATCTGAAAGAAAAGTTTGTCTTACATATATGTGTTGCAAAATTGTTCGTGATTATTCATAAAATCATCTGCTTTTCATTACATACTTTACCACATGTAATATATGAGCTCTTAATTTAATTGTTGTTCTTTTTGTACATTTGATTATTATTACACTAGCAGTTGAAAGAATACAATGTTAAATTACAACTGCTTTTAATATTTCGACATTAGAAGCAAAATTTAATTTAATCAAACAAAAAAAGATTCTATGCATATGTGACAAGATTTCAGTTTTAATTATGTTGAATCGACATACACTGGGGGGAGGGAGGGGGGAAGCTTCAGGAATCTCATTTTCTTCATATACACATATATTGTCTTTTTATACTTGTAGGCCAAAAGATTGGTTTTATAATATAATTTAATTATTTCGACGCAGTCATATCGACGCAATAATCTTTCTAACGAAATTTTGTTCATCAAGTCACGTCGCTGGACTTGATAATTGTCTGGCAAAATCTGTGGGATGTCTTATGGGATGTTCATCGGCTGCACATCAAGCGATATATACGGAACGCTGCATCAAGTTCCTTCGTACAAAACTTAAGGCAAACCAATCTCCACACTGACCTGCAGCCAACGAGACCACCGTGTATGCGCGCAAAAAAGATCTCACCGTGTATGCTGGACAACGCGCGCGCGCACACACACCCGTGTAAAACACGTTGCTCTCTGTGTGTCCCGTCTTTTCGTCCTACTCTCATCGTGGTCACGGGACGAATGCCACACGAGTCTCCATCCTCGTCTCGCAGACCCCCCCCACTTCCTCGCCTCGTACACTGGATACGATTCCGCGTCGCGTAAGACTAGACCCCTACTTACGGATCGAGTGATGATAGTAGAAGGGAGCAGTCAGGCACGTAGGCGGAGTTAAACCGAGCCACGCCCTATCGCGTTGCCCCTTTACCAGCCCGGTGCGCTCGTCAAATGTTTTTCGTCGCGGATTATGACGCGGTCTGCGCGATTATGACCACCTCTCTCTTTCTCTCGCCCATGCCGTCGTTCTCCTTCCATCTTATGTTGTTTCCCCCTGACTCCGCATATCACGGCGCTCGGTGGCGGGATTTTTTTCTTTCTCCTTCTTTCTCTCTTTTTCTGTCTCACACTGCTATCTCCCTGCCGACGAGGACAAACTTTGCTCTTGCCTCAGCCGCTTGCTACCACGTCGTCTCGGACACGCGAAAAGGCGACTAAGCTCTTTCTCTTTCTCACTGTGAGGTTTCTTGTATATATGTATATATGTATCCGTAGGATTTTCAGACGTCTTTTTCTCGCCTTTTACTTTATATATATATATATATATTCTTTTTTTCGTTTTCTTTACGTTTCACTGCCTCTATCCGATAGCTAACATATAATAGCTTCGATTGCCGCCGCACATTTTCCTCAGATCGATCAAGGAAAAAAAGCAAACGAAAAGTGTAGAATGAGCTGTCTACGACGAGTGTCTGATAATCTAGTAAGATGGAGACAAATGAGAACTACTACGTTATGAGAAATAATTTATCAGATGTACATGCTGTGTTAATAATTGTTACACGAATAACTCAACTTGTTTAATCTTTTACTCCAAAGATATAAAAGAAATAAGAAAATTTCAGTTTTAAAATAAAATTGATTTGGGAAAATCTTTTTCAATTTGTAAAATCTAGATATGCTATAAGTTATATTTAAATCAATAAAATATTATAAAGATATCGCATTTTACTTTTACATATCAACATTTAATATCAACATTAACTTTATATAAATCATTATGTACATTTTATAATACATAAATTTTTTATATATAATAAAATTTATATATATATATGTATATTATAAATTTTTTTTTCGCGTTATATAATATCGATGCATTCAATTCGATATATTCTGAAGTATGTTTATCTATATGAAATTTGAAACATGATTAGAGGCAAAAATCTACAAGCACTATTATTATTTTTCTCTTGTGAAGTAAATCAGAAAAATTGAGTTTATAAAAAGTGCAATGGAAAAGTGCACGTTGCCAATAATTCACTGTAGAAGCAATAAATAATGAAGCAACATGATCCGCCCCTTTATTCCAGACGTTTAATCCTCCCGCGTTTCTCTCTCCCCATATAATTATAATTAAACCGGATCACGGCCTGGCAGACTGAATTTCGCTGTGGGTCAATAAAAAAACAATTTCCGATCAACGGTTTTCAGTGTGACGATCACTCTTTACGATGCTCCCGAATAATGTGATTCTGGATACATAATTCCAGTCCACACGTAGAAAAGCTTCTCGCGGATTTGGCAACACTGTGATGCTCTGGGCGTCTCAGCGACACTCTGCGGCGCGAAGGACGAGCGTCGAGCGTTTCACGACAGAGAAAAAGCGGGAGAGGTTTCGCTAGGAGTAAAGGGTGAAGGGCGGCACCCACGAGAGACGAGACGGGGAAGCACAGCGGACGACAGAGACGGTGAGCGCGAGAGGGGAATGGATTGGATCACGTGATATCGTAAGAGGGGATGATCACGGTAACGGTAGGGGTATAGAGGGTGTGGCTACGAGTTTCCTCTCTGTCGCTGCTACTGCTATACTAAAATGAGAGGCAGAGCGCCTGAAAGTGCGAGCGAGAAGGATGGAGTGAGATAGGGTGAGACTCATGACGCTATACCGTGCGAATTTTGGCACGGCTCTCGAAAACTTCTCACTCGCGGTATTTCGCGGAAAACTCGGTGAATTCCCGATGTGGTTGCAATTGTATTGCATTACGGCGATGATAAAGTATATTCGCCACGCGAGTGCACGTACGATGGAAAGGATATTTATATGGATATCTATACATTTTTGAGTGAAACTCGTCGTCAAACTTGATTTTTTACACAGACATGAATTATATTTCAAGCTTCGTTCTCAAGATTACAATATGTAATAATAGTGCTTCTCTGAAATACTATTATACATGTTGTAATCTTTTCGAATGAGGCTCTTTATATAATTTCGAATTTCACTTACAGACAAGTTCATTTCATCTTTAATTATGTGATTTTTCGTGCCTCATTCTGATTCGCTTGAATAAAAATCTTGATATTTTTCCGACTCCGGAATGTAAGATATAATAAGTCAGAAGATGTAATATTATTGGCAAAAGTATGTTACATTATACTACACCTTATTAATTGGAGATATGTTACTCCATATCATTAAGTTAGAACTTTTGGAGATATATTCCTTATTATTAAATTAGAATTTTATTTAACGACAATTGAAGTTAAAGTTAATAATATGTGGATAGAAATTATTAAAAATGTATAGTTAATGATATACTAGTACTTATTCACATGATCCATATTATCCGAGTATATCCATATATCTGATCCATATTATCGAAATTCGCTTATCCTATTATTATTATATAATACATAAATTTTAATTCTTTTATTATAATGGAGTTAATGATTCGGAACGCATGTTAAAAATATTGCATTTAATGAAATACGTAAATCTAAGCTTAATGATAATATAACATACATATGTGATAAATGTATATAAGCAAATTTCTCGATATTCAAACAGTATGGCCAACTAATAAAAATTAATTAGTATTTACTAAAACTATAATGTGTGTGAAAATATAATGCGTGTTTGAGTAACTCATTTAGAAGAGAAATATTATTTTGTTATGCCTGATGATATCTTGAAAAAAACTTTTCAATCAAAAGAATGCAATTAAGAATCGAGATGCGGAATATCTGATAGCAATAGCATTATTCTATGCGTAGGTACACGAAACGAAGGTGTCGACCAACGTGGCAACTCAGATGTGAAAATTCTCTCGCGTGTCAAATGCGAGAGCGTTAACGTTCAGTCGGCGAAGATTCGAGCGAGCTCCACTAACGACACCTCGCGACGTCGCGTCGGTCGTGCGCTCCCTTCCTCTGTACTTCGGTGCCCCCGCCCTCGTTGGAAGGCAGTGACGCAGGGTGGTGTTAATGGGCGTACTCGCGGTTAACACCCTTAGAAGGAAGCTGGTGGGGGCACACGTCGAGTGTACCGTTCACCGACGACAAACGAAGAGCGTCGCGAGTGTGTATACGTGACGCGTAGCGGTGGGGATAAGTCCGTCAGGAGAGGAGACAGGGAGAGCGGGTGCGAAGGCGCGAGTGAGACCGGTCGTTGGCTCGAGTAGCGTCGGAAAAGGCGTCGAGTCCAACGCCGCTCGGATTGGCGCCGGAACGCCAATCCGGAGTACGAGCGCTCATTATCGCCCGACCGGTTGGTAGGGAGAAGGTGCCGCGAAATTCACCCTATCCCTTCTCCCCACCGGGTCGCCGGGTTCGTTTCATCGCATCTCGGTCTTTGTTGCTCTCGCGGCTGCTTGCAGACAGTTGGGGAAGGCCAGACCCCCACTCCCAAGCCTGGCTGATGATAGAGGAAGGGAGGAGGAGCCCCCGCCCGCATGGTCTCAGTCTTCGCGTCGCTGCCCTCCAGCATTCACGCCTCCCGCGTCCGTTCTGCGGCGCAGGCACAGACCGCGGTCTGTATACACGCGCGCGTAACGCACGCACACACGGTGCCGCGGACCACCCATATACACGCGGCCGTCGCCGCGCGTACCATATACACACCGCCCTGAATCCGGACGGGGACTTTAGCACACCAACACCTCCGTGGGAGGTGTGGGGGTGAGCCCCCAGAGTAGGTGTCAATCCTAGCGCTGCTCAGTGACCATCGCGGCGCCACCCAAGTAACACCTTTCGTCCGAAAGGCTCGGCTCTTCAGCCCCGACCGAACGTCCTCGTCAGCGTCGTCGAGAGAAGGATAAATCCGCGCGTCGCTCCTCTTTATTCGTCATCATCGTCAAATCGTCCACTTTTGCGCTAACTCGTATCGCCAATCACGCGTGAGAGACCGGCGTGTGACGAATTCTCTACATTCAACTGGACTGTTCTCTCTCTGTCAAGACTGGTGATCTTTTAATCCATTGGACGATCAAAGGAGTGCCCGAGTATCCGCGTTTTGAAGCATTCGAGAGAAACGAAGAAGAGGAAAAGACGACGGCGAAAGATTTTGAGAGGTGGCAGAAGATTTTGCGAACGAGTCGGTGATAAGTAAGTGATTAGTGAGAGCAACGAATTTCCATTATGGCCTAGAGTGACTCGCGGCTAGTGTCTCGACATGGGAGTGACTCTTATACTGAAGATCTATCACGCGGCGTTATCACCGTAGACGTCCGCTCGCGAGTGCTCCAGCTCGTCGACGATTCCGAGTGTCAGTGTACCTCTCATCGGGTTCGGCCCGATTAGATCAGGTGCTCCGAAAGCGGACGATAGTCTCGCGAGTGATAGTCCGATCGAATGTACTCGGTGCCACTTGGTAAAAGATCGCTGAAACGTCGGACAATCCTGCCGGCAGGATCGAGTGTCCGCATCGTAAGATGTCGACTAGGCAATTTCCACCATCATTCAGCAGTAGCGAGCCGTCGCTGACGATCGTCGGCGATTTCCTACGCGGGCCGCGAATTGGCGCGAAAGTACGTGGGCGTCCCGAGGAACGTGATCCATAGTGATCTTGAAGGCGCGTTACTTCTCTCTCGGGAACGCGTGTTATTGGATATGTGGAGAAACGAGCGTAACGTCGTTGACCTAGCATAAGCAGATAGATTCGCGCGAGGAAAGGTGAAACGCAGTCGCAGCGTTGAGCGTCCGTCCGACGGCTCGTGAACGACTCCCGCGTGCGGAATTCGGATCGTAGGAATTTGAGTAGGAGATACGCGGCGAGCAAAATCCAGAGCGACGCGGCGCAAGGTTTGAGTCACTCGAAGAGGAATCTCGCGCGACTCGGCACACCCGCCCGTCTCGATGAGATTCGAACAAGACACGGCGTGCAGGGGTACCCACTGCGCCAGCACTCCGCAACCCTCCGCGCTGCAGCAGCGATCACGGCCCGAGGAGGTGGTGGTGGAGGAGGAGGAGGACTCCTCCGCGAAGGACGTCGACGGTCAACGACGTAGACTTGGCATAGAATTGGAGGCTAACGTGGTCGAGGGTGCGAATACGGGGCCGCGGGCCGAGGCCGGGGGGCCTGGGATGGCGTATCCCGCGTCAGCGACGGCTCTGAATCAACATTCGACCTTCGCTAACTCGATCGCCGGCGGCACGCCGCCCGCCAGTAACCCGAACGGCCACATCACCGGACCCCTACCGGCACCGGCGGCACCGCGACCGACGGACTTTAGCGTCTCCTCGCTGTTGACCGCGGCGAGTAGCCATCCGCCTGGTATTCTGGGCGGCTCGTCGTCCCAGGGTAGCGCTTCTCCGCCACCCGGCGGACCCGGTAGTCCGGCTGCGGCACCGGAGACTCCGCCGCCCTTACCCGCGAGCGGCCAGCGTGACTTGTCGCACCCATCCTCGGCGGTGGCGGCCGCGAGTTACTTCAGCGCTGCCGCCCTGGCGGCAGCGAGTTTCTACGGTCCGGCACATCTGCCGCCCACCAGTTCGCCGGGACCAACCGCAGCGGCGGCGCATCATCTTCAGGCCAAGGGGATACTTGCCGGCGCGCATCATCATCCGCACCTCAACCCCCATGGTATTACGCCGCCAGGTAAGCACCGTAATCTTCTTTTTATCTTTTTTATTAATTACCTACAGTTTGAGCTGGATCCTCATTTTACTATTAGATCCCAGATTCATTCTGACCATCCGTCGGATTATATCAGTTATTTTCGGTCAGTCTCGTGCGTCACGACAGTTAGATCTTCTATTCGCGCGGATTCTAGTCGTCTAATCCTCCGTAAAGACCGTCTTTTCGTCGAGGAAAGTGCTCTTGCAATTTAATTAATACGTCAGCGCGACCAGAGAGAAAGATAGGCCACGAGAAAGAAAGGAGTCAATAATTTACGAGTCGTACAATAACCATATGAACTAAACAAACTTGTTGCGTGCCAACGGTAATGCTGACGGTGTTTATTTCGGCTGCAGTCCGCGGGAGACGGTAGTTACCGGTGCGGGCGCGAGTATATTAGGCAGGTTGTCGGCTCGTTTTATGGATATGTTGTTTATTTTCTTGGTTTTCACATTGCGGACATATCATTTTCTGCTTTTTACCTCCAGCGAATTTAACTAGCGCTAGATTCCACCTTTATCTTTGTCTATTTTATCCATAAAATGAAAGATAAATCCCGTATATAGAATTTATCGACAGGATTTGATAAATATTCTTCATATCGTGAGTTTGACTCGTCTTTTTTTTCGGTGACAAGTCCGAGCCACGTTACAGATAAAACGGCAAAAGTCGCCAGTCTTGAATTTTCTCATCAGTTGGAAATCGACGTAATAATCGTCCGGCATTTTGAGAAGAAATTTGCGGTGCGGACGCATCTTGTTGTTCTGGCGGGATGCCATTGTCGTCGCCGGAAACGCGCACGTTTTTCGGAAGGACACATTTCGTGACCAGCTGGAAGTCTCTCGTTTGTCACTCATGTCATCTCGTCTCGTTTCGTCTCGTGAACCTTACGCAATATCCTGATCGCATATAACTTGGCGTGCGACATCAAAGCGCGCGACGCGATGGCTGCACGGAAGAAAAACGGCGTATGAAATATTGCGCGTTTTGTCCGCCGCGACGCTTCCAAGAGACGCGTTTTCTAGCGATCTCTTTTTTTTCCTCCTCGCGCGATACTGCGCAATAATTAGACACATCTCGCGAATGGCGGCCATTGTTAATTCGCGCGACGATAAAGCGACGTAGCCCGCCGCTATTGATTAAATGCCGCTAATTAAAGACAGTTTATTACCTTGTTTGTTGAGTCGTTTGATGCCATTATAAAGATTGGCGCTAATGTCGCGACATTTGATTGTGCCCAACCAATCGGCTACTAATTGTTTTCTCAATAATATTTATTCCTGAGATTATTCGCCTGAGAGAAAGAAAGAGAAATGTCGCCAAAAGTGTTGTCAATGGCTCAACGTTGACTTATCTGTTATTCTTCGATGAAGGGTTTCGCGAGAGAAATTTATTGCAGTCGAATCGCGGCTATGACCTGATCCGTCACAATTCGCGTCATAATGAGATTATCCTGAGGGTGTGACAATATTTTCAGAATAGTTGGCGAATATCTTGCGAGAATGAAATATTTCTCTTTAGTGAAATATCTCGAGATTACATGTATAAGTACGTCCCCCGCTTTGTGCATTCTCAATCGAAAGATTAATTGCAACTTTTTGAGTCATGTTTCTATTAAAAATAAATCTTTTCTGATTAATTTATTAGCTTATAATGCGGATAAGTATCTAACTTCTTTTCACGGGAAACTAAAGCTTATATATGTTAAAGTATAATGAATTTCAACACAGTTCAGCGAAGACGGTTTTGGCGTCTAATAATATTTTTGTGTAAATTTTGTAATTTTCAGTTTAAACAAATTGCGCGCCGATAATATATTTTGTTCCTCTCAAAAAAAAAAGGGTAGCGTAGTTTCTTTCGGAAGATACATCATCATATTAATCATGGAAATGTGATTCGATATACGCGAACTGATATAAAAAAGAATCCGGATTGCAACCGATTAATCAATGATCACAACGTTAACATCATTAAAAAAATCGAAAGAATTTTATTTTTTCACGCGCGATTAATCTAAGATTCACAATTCAAAGGTACAAACAATAGAAATAGAGAATTCCAGATTTTAATTTATTAGAAACTATGTATTCTGATAACATGGTTTCAGATACGTTGAAATCTGTTATTCCCCGTTTTTTTTATTGCTCTTCCATTGTGTTTCAATCGACAAAAATTGCGATTGGTGCAATCATAGTCAGCAACATATTATAACTTAGACAGTGATAATCGATCTAGCATATCTTCGGCGTTAAATAAACAGAGCGAACGTGGATTCGCAACTCGGTTCTTCGACATTATTTTCAGAACGTATCTCATATGCATTTCCACCGACGCGACGAATGGAAATTTCAATTCACATACGAATATGCAAAAATGCAAGACGTTTCGTGGAAAAAAAGTGTTTGAGAATGCGACGGCGGCGACGCAATATGCACGCGAGCGAAATGCGTCAGCTTTGGTAACAATAAAATAGGTACATGCGCAATATCGTAAAATTTTTTAATAGTTCTAGAATTATATCGACATACGTAAGAAAAAAGTTGTAAGTTTTCTAGCACAGAATTATTAGAAGTGAAGAACGATTTAGAAAAAGAAAATAGGACACAAAAGCATTTTTTATCATTCGTTTTTACTTTGTGACAATAATAACAGCGGGATGCAATGCTGTCTGCAAATGTCGTGCCAGGTGCGTGAAAAAAAAAAGAATCGGAAGAACGATTTCCAGAGCCGACAACGTGCTCATCGCTCGTCCTCGTCTTATCTGACATCGCATTATTACGCGCGTCCACCTCATCCGCTACAACTAGTTATTCCCTTCGTTAGGCTAAATGATGAATTAATTCCCGACGTCGGTAGACACGCGCGTTACCGTGTTGCCGCTAGACAATTTAGCTCCTGCTGACATACAACTCTTTCACTTATTATAATAACGTGTCACGATTCAATATATTAGATTGAAAATTTTCCGGGAAAAAAATTAACCGATTAAAAACATTTAAATGGTTAAATATTTTTTATCTAACGAAAAACATTTGAATACATTTTTTTTCCAATTAAACGGAGAAATCTTCAAAATGATGAAAACGCAGTTAATTTAAAAAAAACTCTTGGAAAGAGGCACTGTGCTTTATTTGCATCTTCATTTGTAATCGCAACGCGCAGCCTTCTTCGTTGGCGTCGCCGACATTCTCGCGGTTCATCGCGACATCCGATCGTCGAGCCAGGATGCAATGGCGATCTGTCATCTGTTATTGTGTCTCTTTCTCGTCATTTTTCGAAACGGTGCGGTGCGGCGCGACTCGTCCTTCTTCCTCTTTTCTATAGTCAGTCGGGCTCGTGGCCAACTGACCATAAGGTACTGGCGATTAATCTTGCCAAGGGCATGCCCGACGTTCCTCGCATTCGAAATTCGGAACGCACGCGTGTACATGCGTGCGTAACCTGTGTATTCCGAGGAGAAAACGATAGCAACGGAGATGGCAAGAGGGAGAGAGAGAGAGAGAGAGAGAGAACAAAGAAAAAAAACTGGATATGCAAAAAGGAAAGGGAAGTATACATTTTATTTCTCTCTCTCTCTCTCTCTCTCTCTGTGTGTGTGTGCGTGTCGAATATACAACGCGGCGACAATTTATAAGACGAAACATGAAAACGCCTTGTAAATACGTTCGATTAGATTTAGATCGGATTCTAAAGTCCGAAATAAAATATATTAGTCTTTATCGTTAAATTAATTCTAGTTCCACTTTGCGGAACGATAATAATCCCATTCGTAGACGATCGCATTAATCTGTCGTTCATTTCAGTTAGGTGTACACGTAAAAAGACTATGTGGCGAACAGTGGCAAAATCGCCGCTCGTGAAAACGATGGAAAATTCGAATGTGATCGTGGTACGATTAAATGTGCGGGCATTGTTGTGTCTTGCTGTTAGCAATTGTATTAAGGTATTGTGCGGCGTAGAAATCACGTTCGGTAAATCGAAAATCCGCGTTCTGCATTTTATCGAGGCTTTATACGCCTGCTGCTTGTTTATAATTTTCAATAATGTATTACTTGTGCAGAGAATAGGCTACGCACGACCGTTGATAAATTGGCCGCAATGAAGCAATGTATTTTCACTGCTTGATAACGGTCCTTCCAATCGTGGGAGAGTTATTAAATTCGCCGCGTATTTGTGACGCGTAACAAAGCGTACGTTCTGCGATCAAAGTTCCATGTCGCGCGTAATTAATACGCAAAAAATCGTAACCGCAAACACGAAATTGTCCCGAAATCAGACTTGAACGATTCAGATATAGCTTTTTCCAACAACAAGTTTTCCCGAAATCTCGAAAGTTTCAATATTCTTCAATATCTTTCTTATATCTAGTCTTATCTTATTAAGCACAATAAGTGATTCGTGTATGTCGCGAGAACTCTAGATATGTATCCCAAGGTTGCACACTTTGTGCTAATTAATGTTTCCGTTTTCATTAAAATAGAAATAGGGCTTGGCGAATACCCGACAGGAAGAATGTTACTTACGTTGGAATCACCAGTAATATAATGAATATGCAATCCGACGCGGTCGAGGAGCGACACGAAAATTAGTAAAAGAGCAAAATAAATGGAAATTAAATGAAGAGCGGCTTAATCCGCGCCGTCATCTCGACAGGAACCTCGCACTTGCGTCACACAACACTCAAAGTTTCATCTCCTTTGATAAGAAATAATGTGGCTCGACATTACATAAATGCCGCGTTGCGGACAGTTACTTTTTTCTTTCTCCTCTCTCTCTCTCTCTCTCTCGATTAGCAGCGATACCACAATTGTAAACAATCGTATTATTCCGCTCATATTTTTAGCGGCTGTCCGGCTGAATATTTTTAGCGGTACTCATTGCGCGTGGATTCAACTGAAAAATATAACGCGCCCTACTAAAAAACGCGACGGTTAAAGAACATCGTGTCGGCCAGTCGCGTCGCACCGAAGAGCGTATATTTCCGTTGCTGGTTCACGAATAAAAATCAAAATACATCGAGTGCACGCGAGTAAGTGTTCGATAAAATTCGATTCAGCTGCGTTAGATGTACGTGTATCTGGGATGTACGTTTGATAAACGAACGGAATACCAAACATCACGGTTCACTAGCACTTTCGTTCAGTTAATATGCTACGAATTTCGGCGAATTTATAGCCGTTTCCTGAATGCATTAACGCGTAAAAATATCCCCTATTTCGCGCGATCAATCTCTCGTTCATTGGCGAAAGTCCGACATAACACGACCGATGTGACACCATGATATGTTTATAATCGTGGCCACATGCTCGAGTATGAATTACATTACGTATTGCGGTTACATTGCGTATTACATCTTGATCGGGACATCGGCAAAAAACGGTAGGCGATATGTTTCCAATATTTTAAATATATTAACGACAAAAAAGAGATGACAAGAAACCGCGCCTAGAATAAACAGTCTCGCAAATCTGTTATAAGATCGCGCGGTATATCATTATCGACTTAGTGCCCGTAACTTTTACTCTAGTATTATATCCACATCGCTTGTCTTTACACAAACGCAAATACATATTACGACGTAACGCGCAAACAACAAATACGATTGCAAACAAATTCCTTCGTCCGTGCATCACCTAATTATTCATCTCCTGCACACCGTGCATCTTACGATTGCAGAATATAATTTAAATTACGAGCCGTGGACAGTTTCATATATAAAAGTCAATCTGATTTATCGACGAGAAGTCGATTACAATAAAAAGACGTACACGTGGATGCAAAATCGTGCAAAACTAAAGCTATGTATCATTACATTTTAGAGTTTTATTGCATTACAAAAGATTATATATATATAATCTTTTGTAAATATATATATATATATATAT
>Ga0157364_1002523_pt1 | contig 17106 bp, 8 predicted proteins | sample AttsexASBM2_FD_111476 | JGI IMG/M metagenome (GOLD analysis project Ga0157364, IMG submission 111476) | Fungus gardens microbial communities from leaf cutter ant in Ribeirão Preto, State of São Paulo, Brazil - Atta sexdens ASBM2 | ecosystem: Host-associated > Fungi > Mycelium > Unclassified ... | reverse complement strand
CACACACACACACACACACACACACACACACACACACACACACACACACACACACACACACACACACACACACACACACACATGTATTCATTTTCACATGTATATGTATATTTATACTATATTATTATAAACTGATATATCTTATATTAATGTTCACTCAGAGCCATATAAAGGGGCGGGGGAGAGGTTCACACCATGTACCGCATCAGAGCTAAGCGATTTCGAAGTTTTAAACATTAGACATAATGCGAGGGAATAGCGATAACCATAGAAATAACACCTAAATTTTAACACCTAAAATAAAATATTCTGTCGTTTAGCAGTTTTCCGTGTTAATATCAGAGAATTTTTCATTTATAAGCAATCTCAAGAAGATACTCCATACAAAGTAAAGAAATTTCGTATAACCATAAAGTGCTATATTTAAGATTGCAATCGTCATAATGCTAAAAGAATGTCTTGTACGCGTATTGTGATAGCACATAAATGACAAACCTCTTCTAATAAATAAGTGTGCCGCTAGTATATCCTCTCTTGTATATCCTCTTATTTTAAAATGCTATTTGATTTATTATAATATAATTTTCTATAGAGGAATTTATTCTTGATCATAGCTCATGTATTCTCATTTTTAAAGATGCCCCATATTTATCTTTGCAGTAGGGTCCCAAAAATTCTTTGCACGACCCTGTGTTCACTTCTTTGCGCACGCGTGTGTGTCGAATGCGTATACATGTGTTTCGTATATTCAATGTATTTATTTAATTTGCAAATTAAAAATGTCGATGTAAAAGTTATTGATGATTTAAAAAAAAGGATTATCAATAAAATAATAATATCCAACAATAATAAATCTCATAACTATAGATTTAATACTTCACGGAGAAGCGCAAATTTCTCCTCAAACTTTACACGCTTGCGAAAAAATTTTAAGTATTTATTGTTATCGTTTTATCATTTAATTCCGTTTTATCATAAATTCCATTTATATTGCTGTTTACACATATTTATATGGGTATTAGCTCCATTATTATTATGTCAATTGCAATAATTATGCATTTGAAGATAAGATAACATATTATAAACTGTCACGTAGCACTTATTTCAATCATACCTTAACTGCATTAAACTATTTAACAATCAAACGATTATATACTTAAATATATAAATAAAAAAAATATAAGAGTAAATATGAGTAAATTGAGTTATTGTCCAGAGTAAATATGTATCATTTTTTTATATGGTGGCAACAATGATAATTTAAAAAATACTGTTTTTTTATTCTACAACGCTTAATAAAAATAATCTGATGCGTACACATGTAACCTAAGTAGAGCACATAGAAAAATATAAGGTAATAAGACATAAGCAATAAGTGAATCGGCCAATTACAGAAAGCGGAATCAATAACATAAGCAATAGCAAATCCACAGTGTTGATTTACTTACTGCTTATATCTAACTGCTTACGTTTTTTTTCCTTGATTTATGCAAGTAGGAGAAACAGCCCAGTTCATTTTATCATCTTAAATAATGTTCTCGCATCAGAAATGACTGAATTTTATTAAAATATAGGTCACGAAAAAAGAAATATAATAAAAGAAGAGACATGTAGTAACGTTGCGTTATCATATTGAATTGTTAGAGAAGGTCTAAATGTGAGAGCAAACGAAGTTTCAGGTCCCTATAATGTATATATATATATATATATATATATATAATTATATAACTATAATTTGATAACAAGCATATAGATAATTTTGTTGCTTTCGAAGCAGTGTATTACGAGTTTATTAAAATTAATAGTTCCACATAACTTAATTTTTCGACAGTTGGAAATTTATGCAAACATGTAATTTTTTTTTTAAATGTACTTATAATTTTTAATAAAATTGTTTATAATCTGTAAACAGTGTGAATGAAAGGCCATATTGAGTTGAAGTGGAAATGGATACATTGTATTCTTTATTGAAACTTAATTTCATGATTAAATTATTTAAGCATTAAAGATCCAGCTTCGACCGTAGGCATTTAATTTCTAGTATTGATTATGTTCTCATGGTTTAAAATTCTAAAATATTATTTACATCGCTTACGAAAAATGTTGTTTCCTTACACATACCAATTGCGAAGAATATTACTAAGCTTTGATAAAAGCTTAGGACGCTCGTGGAATACAAAAGATCCGGGTTCGAGCCGGGCTCTCATCCGAGATAATATTTCTCGCGATAAATTTATTCACAGTGTTTTCAACATATGAACTTTATAATACGATCTTTATAATATGATGCCTGATTGAGTACCAAATTAAAATTACTTGTCAATTTAATTTGCGATTACTAAAGTAGTTTAATTGATAATAAAATAAATAAAGTAAAAGATCCAGCTTCAACGTTATATTATAGGCATTTAATTTCTAGTATTGATTGTGTTCTCACATGTGATCTAAAAAAAAGATTTTTAATATTGTTTAATTTCATGATACTATATATTGCAAATAAGAGCTACGGTGATGATCAACGATTATATATTGACCATCATGTTGTTGATAATTATAACTTGTATATTTTGTGATCAAAATTTCTTAGATAATAAAAAAATATAATTGTGAGTGCAATGTTTAATGTGCTTTGTGGACACACCTTGATTACATAGAAACAAGAAATTATTATAGGTATACATGCGATTATTGTCGATAAATACAATAAAAAATAAATTAACGTTTATCGGTCATCGTTCTAATATTCTTTGCCTTTTAGTATATTTCTAATATTAAATTTTGTTATTCTATATTAAAGAATACCTATATTTCTTTGTATTATATTCTGTTATTCTGATACATTATGTAAAGATAGCTCATTTTTGACTATTTTTTCAACAATAATGATGTTCTCTTTTTTTCTTCAGGAAACTTTTAATAACTTAAGCTCTAATCAATGTAGGATTGTCTTTTACAAGTATGGAATACTCCACTAATTTCATTATACATATCCTCATCTCTATTAAAATTTTGCTCCTCCGAATTTTGCGTCTCCTATGCTGAGTGTACGTTTCTGCTATCTAATAGCACAAAAACGGCCTCGAAAATAATAAGTAAGTTCAAGCTGGCAAAGCGGTTAGGTATGTTTGCGAGCAAATGAGCATGTTTGGTTCTTATTTGTAAATCCAATTAATCATGTTTAATTACTCAATAATCAGATCTAACCTCTTTACTAACTTGAACCGCATATTTTTTACAGAAATTATGCGTTTCATTAGTTATGTCCCGCGTGTGCCAACATCTAGAGTTCACTTAATACTATAAATGATTCTAAGCATTTTTTTATTGGTCAATTAGTAAAATTCTTTCTCCTGATTAATTAATCAAATGCTTTGAAGCATTTATAGCACCAAGTGAATAACACCCTGCAAAATTTCGTGAACATTACAATTTATTTGATCAAGAGCAAGGAGCAATCCGATTCAATATCCTGATACAGTATCCTGATATAGGCTACTCCACACCCTGATGAACTGCAATGTTTATTTTTTATTAAACGTTTGCATACTAATAATGGATCGCAGAGATAACCTGCAAAATGCACACTTTCTGTATAAAAGTATCAGAGTTAGTTATGCACAATATCCTTACGTGAAGTTTTATGCGCAGCTAACTAATCGAAGTTTTCTACTGCATAAAATTCCTTTCATACAAAAAAACATCGCTTAAGATTATACGTATATAGCTTTGTTTTATTAGCGAAAAATGATAAAGTTAAAAAGAAGAGAGAAGAAAGAAATCCGTAAGAATTTATCTAAATTTTTTCAATTTTTATTATTTTTAAATAATTATTTTTAATTATTTTTAAAATTATTTTTAAATTCATTGTGTTGTAAATTCATTAATCAAATTTCGTGCTCTATTTCAGTGAAAAATACCTAAAACGCATGCGCATATGACTAGAGCATAAATCAGTCACAGTTTTCACTATTATATTTTATAAATAATTTTGTATGTAAGACAAAGTACATTTATTCATGATCATGAAACACATGGAATTATGAATCTCGTTCTTCATCGCTCATATTTTAATTTCTTTGTATCTATAGACGATATTCACATACATAGTCCGTTCTTATTTCAAGACCGTCATAAAGCATAATCACACTACAGATTGCTCCGTTGCGATTGAGATTACGATTTAATGTTGGAAACCAACCAATCAGAGCGAAGCAGTTCACCGGTTAGGTTGCAGGTTTACACACAATTTAAACGTGAGTCTATTTTTCAATCTTCTCATTATAATCATAGCCAGTAAGATTGCAAGAATTATGTTTTTGACAGGTTTGTGCATTAATTGTGATTCTCCTATTTATATCGCATTATCTTCCAAAGTGAAATAATTTTGGAAATTATTACGAATTGGATATAATTTTTTTAACAAAAAGTATAATTTTATTAATAAGATAAGATCAAAGGTGTCCATGCGTACATTTATAAATATAATATAAAGTATTATTATTTTAAAACACATTCTTGTACTTACTCTTTTAATATCATTTAATATATTGGTTAATCAATAAAAAACTGTATTTTATCCTCGAAATCGGTTCGGATTTTCAAATGACAATTCCAGAAATAGATTATGATGCATATCACTTTTTCCTTCGTAAAAAATATGATTTAATCCACAGAACGTTTTAATTTACATTTTTTCTGATTAGCTGCTATAAAAAATAATAGGCACGTATACGCAACGTATATCCAATCTGTAGTGTGATTGATCGATTTACAACTATTAACCGTAACACAATCGGTAATGTGATTACGCCTTTAAGTAATATCTTAAGATACTAATGCAGCCCTCTGATTGGCTTATGACATTCAAACATCTTAAGATTGTACTTAAACAGTCTCAAATGTAAGAATCGACTATGAATAATACCGACCTATATGTATACATATGTATAGATATTAATAAAACTCATTCAAAAGCGACGAAGCCAATGAGTAGAACTAGAGCCCAATTATAAGTTATTTTAGGTTAGATATTTGGTCACGTTTCATAGGTTTTCTATATATTTTCTGCATATTCCACACATTTTCTGCATTTTATACATATTATGTGTAGCATTGTGCATAATGTCTATCTTGTCGCGCAGATTATCCAAAGAGAAATACCCGTGAAAGTCTCAAAAACAATACAGTATTATACTTCAGTTATCAAATAATGTTTATTTCTGGTTATAATAATTATAAAAAATATAATTCTTGTATTTCAATATTTGTAATTTGTACTTTATAATTTCATTCTCGAATTTCACATAAATTATATAATAAAACATAATATTGTATTTATAGCAAATTCGATTGAAAGGACTAATGTGCACTGTGCATATTAAAGTTGTTTTACACTGATTTAATTTGAGCATAAAAGTGAAACGCAAATAATTTGAATTATAAAATACATATTTTTCCTAATAATACATTAAAATGTATTGAATGTTTCAGAATTTAATTGATTTCTATGTTTTTCTATTTATATATAAACATATCTTGTATTTCTATTTATATATAAACATATCTTTACATTACGTGTATGACGGCTTTAACGTGCATTAGTGCGCACTGAATGCATTCAATCGAATTTGTTATTAAAATTATTATATATGCGTATGATATGTAGAGGAAAAGCCCCTATTATGAGATATCGAGTTCATTTTGGGTAAAATTTGCTAGAAATCTATGAGCAGAATTTTAGAAAATAATAGGTCATTTTGAAGAGAATTTAATAAGTTTTAAGATAATGTTATATAAAATTTAATTCAAATTTCATTTTTTTTTAAATTAAAGATATGTAAAAAGTGAGCAATCGCAAAGTAAAAGAATTGTGCTCCTAATATGAGATGCCCCAAGAAATTGATAGTAAAACACAAAATATAGGGTAACTCCGATATGTACGCCACACCTATCAAAAATTTTATTTATTAAGTATTATTTACTATGTTTAAACGAACTATATCAGTAAAAACTTTATATTGTCTATTATTATGAAAAAAATATTGAAAATTTGAAATATTTCGTATTAAAAAATGAACTTTTTTAAACACTTGTATTTTTGCCGTATATCTCATAGGGTTGTCCTTTTTATTATTGTACAATAACATTTATACTTTAGCAGCGATTTTCACTATGACATGGGAGCATGAGTTATTTCATATTAGAAATACCTTGAGTATTCTCATATTATGATTTCCACGTCTTTCGGTTTTATGATCATCAAATCTAACTTCTGCAATTCAACATATCCCTCCCCGTATTTTTCTCTTAGTATGATCTTACTTTATCATTACTAAAAGAATTTATTGCTAATATTTATTTATTAAATAATGAATAAGATTTAAAGGCTCATCTCAATGAAACTTGAAGATATCTAAATTCTAAAATTCTTCTTTTACAAGCATGATCTAATAATGAATTTTCTACTAAATAGTTTTCAATCCAACAGCAATAAATTCATGGTGGAACCAATAGATAGCATTTGTTAGTTTAGAAACGCCGTTACATCATATTAGGCACCTATCTCATAATAGGGGGCTTTCCTTTATAAATATATAATATTTTATGTAATTATATATGGTATATGCATAATCAAAAATTTTGTTTTATAATTTAAAATTAAAGAAATATTTATGTTACATATACACATAGTTTTTCCATCAGACATGTAAAATTTTCAAAAATTGAAATATGATTGTAGTAGCCCGTATAGTATAATTATATGTAATTATATAATTATACATAATTATATAAAATTACATAAAATTATATATATAATTGACATATTTTATATACAATTATAATTATATATAATTATATACATATAAAATATGTCAAAAAATATTATATATAATATTTTTTAAAACATTTATATATAAAATATTTTTTCGCGAGAGTATATAAAAAAAACAAAAATTAAATTTTATTTACGCCATTTATATATTTATTATGCAGATACAAAATAATTAAATATTGTAGATATAATGGATATTAGGGTGTATAAAAAATACTGACAATAGGAATCTTATTGGACCATAAAATTTGAAATTCATCAAATAAGAAATAAAAAATCCTGGATCTAAGCTCTTTTTAATGCTTATCTAATTTAAAATGAATTAATGTTTCCTATTTGATGAGTTAAAAAGTATTAAAATCACTAAAATAAAAAAAAGTAAGCATTATCTATAAAAAAAGTTTCAGACAAAAGTTGTAGGGATTAAAAATAAAATCTATTATGATTTCAATTCAATTTTGAATGGCGTTGCTAAGATCAGTAAATCAAGATAAGATCGATTTTTTTTTAAATAAAAACTCCAATTTTTCATTGCATATTATTCTAGCTTATCTCGAGTTTTTCAAAATACTATAAAAAAATATTTTTGCATTAAGTACTTTGGAGTTATAAGGATTGGAATGTTATAGTAGCCCTGGTATTAACATTCATCTAAAATATCCAACTGATTGTTAAAATCTTTTGACTCTCCACTATATGTTTTACAATCCCGTTTTACAATCTTAATTTACATATCTAAGTTCAAGTCACTCACATTTTTTTACTAGCTCTGTAATTATTACAAATCTCATTGGAAAATTTTTTTTTAATAAAATATCAGAATGTGTAGAATCAAAATATCAAAACATAAATAGGTTGATAATAATTGAAAAAGTTATGTCAAAAAATATTGAAGAACTTGTGAGAATACAAAAATTAGTTTTTTTTTTTCAAAAAATCATATCTTTATGATAAAAAAAGATACAGATAAATAGTAAGTAGTGTTTTGAAAAAAGAATAATGTAAACTTTAAGAAAAAATACGTTATATTGATTTATTCCAAAAAAGTATAATTATTTGCATGAATGAAGTGAGAAATGATATCGGAGATATGTCGGATATTTTCTACTTTAAAAAAAATGCAATGAAAATATTTTATATTAAATATATAATGATTTCGATTTCGATATTATTTACTCACTATTTTATAACTCCGAGAAAATAAAACGACCAAGATGCCTCTCTCGCAAAAATGCTTTTTCTGATAATGAATATATGTTTTAGTTAAATATAAGAAAACAGCACATATATTTGAATACAGCATTAATAAACAGATTCTCTAAAAACGAATTTTTACTTTCGACAAAAAGCTGTCGAATTTACATTTGACGGATACAAGTCATTCAAGTCAAACTTTTATTGTATTACAATTAACGTTACAACAACAACGAAATAATTGCATCACAGCGATACAGAGAAAGGTTCCAAGTTTTTTTTACTTCCCCTTCCCCACTTCAACTCTGCAATATTAACCATACAAAAATAGCGGCCGACTAAAAGTTTCTTCTCAAGTCCAAATAACTCGCCCATGTAGTTGAGAGTCAAATGTTGACTGTTGTTCAGAGTTATGATCTTGATGAACAGAAGACCTATGAAAATTGTTTTTATTTTTAATAATGAGCATAAAAGAAATAACTTTTAAAGATTTTGATCTTAACATATATAATGTTAAAATAACTCTGAACAATATTTAAAAGGTTTTAACTATTAGTTGAACATACAAATAATGCTAATACATGAGATAATTATATGAGATACTGTAACTTTCAAATCCTAAACTCAAAAAGTTCTTAACAAAAAAATATTTTATTACGGTGCTTTGAAGAGCTCTCGAGATGAACAAAAATATGGAATAAAAAATTAGGATTTGTCTGGTGAAAAAATTTCGCCGAAATTATTCGTTTTGGAACATTTCAGCAAAATTGCTGAAAATTTGCTGAAATTTCACTGAAAAGAAATTTTTTTTACTTTCAATAACATATTGAAAAATCGTTGAAATTAAATTAAAATTACTTTGAAATTTCTTTGAAATTTTGTTAAATTTTTGCTGAAATTTTGCTAAAATTTTGCTGAAATTTTGCTGAAATTTTGCTGAAATTTTGCTAAAAATAAATTTTTCAGCTAAAAATCGCTGAAATTAACTAAAATTTTTCTGAAATGCTGAAATTTTCCCGAAAAGTGTTCCAAAACATGAAATAATTTCAGCAAAATTTTTTCACTAAGATTCTGTTTAAAAAAATATATGATATTGAATATATGATACGATATGATTTGACCTAGGCGATACCAACCAAGATCAAACTGATAAAATCATTAAATGGATCTTTTTATACCCTATAACTTTCGTCTAAAACATTTTTTTATAAAACTTATATTTTTTTAGATATTCAGGGATTCCGGTACTTTTTATACACCCTGTATAATCTATATAAGTACATACATATAAAATTGTATATTATGAATATTGCAGGTAATACATATGAGAATGCTTTATATTTCTATGAATTGGTAGTGTCATTTAGTAATATATCATTTATTGGGAAAGCTGCATCTATCTTCGCAACATGTCAATGTTATGGATTTAAATTAAATTTATTTATTTCGGAATTTATCAAATTAAGTCTCCAACGGCGTATATAAGTCATTTGAATCCATGTCATTTTTAACAATTCTTAATATCTGCGTAATTTTTATAAGTTTTCCAACTTTTTTTTCAATATTTAAAGACCATATGTAAATTTTTACAGACTTTTTAAGCACTTTAAGAGCTTTAAAATTGGATTGGACACAAGTAATCCATGTGTGCCGCTCTAAAATGATAAAAATAAATGTGCCATTGCAGGATTAAATGAACAGGTACGTTATTTTCTTATTTCTTACGTTTTGCCTTTAATTTCAAGCTTTTAATCTACATTGAGATAGAATATCTTGCTCTATGTCTGTTTTCATAAAATAAACAGTATTAAGCCATCATAATCTCACAATTCCCAAGACCAATATTGATTTATATTTTTTTAATATGATGCATGATCGTCTGTTAGATTTGAGCATGCTCATAAGTCTAATCAACTTCTACGAATTAAAATTAAGATATAAGTTGTTTTTAGTTATTCCAATTATTGTTTTACACTCATAACATAGAATTCTAATTTAAAAAATTAAACATTATACTAATTAAAAAAGATTTATTTTAATTGTAAAGTATATGTTCAGGTATTATGAGCAGATTTTGATGTTATGTGAACAAATAAATATATGATAAATATCTGACAATTTCATTTTTAGAAGGCCAAAAAAACTGCACATATAAAAATAAATAACACGACTTTTTATTTTTGCATAATTTCTTCTAGAAAATTTCCTCTACTCATATTACTCATAAAAATGCTCATACTATTCTTCCCAGAGGTTAATGTGAGCATTGGATGAATAATAGGAGTACCCTCTATCATTTTAACATTTGCATTAAAATAATCTATTTCAATATATATCAAAATACATAAAACATCAACGAATTTATCAAATAATATGAACAAGATTTTAAATTCTTTGTATGAAAGAGAAATCAAAATGTTTTCTTGAGGTGTTTGTAATAGCCATTCCTTATACTCTACATACATTCACGTGCGCGCGTACACACATAAATACGCTTTATTTGTGCGTTTTTATCGTATGACAAATTTTTCAAGTCTGTTGATTGGCTATAAGATAAAGAGATCCGAGAGCCTTTCTGTTCTGCATACATTTATTGTAAAAACGCTCAAATAAAACAGCACCCAAATGCATGCGTGCCTGTGTGTGTTTAATAGAATCTTTAATATTTCAATTCGCCAAGAATAAGATATTAATCAAAAGAAAGAAGAATAATCAATTTCTCCAAATAATCAAGTAATCATTCAATCAATTTTTAAAGTAGAAACATGGATAATTATGACAAAAAATAAATCAAATTAAACTTAAGTAACTTTGTAACTGATTAATTTGAAAAACTTTTTTGTAAATGCTATATCTTAAATGCAAATTAATCAGATAATATAATCAATTTGAATTACATATGAAAAAATTGTTATTTGTCATCCTATATGATCATTGTGACAATATGTGGGGAAATGACAAAATATAAATATATATAAATATATATTATAAATAATGATAACCATTAAAGAACAATCTAATAAACATTTCAAAATATTCATAAATATTTAATTTCTTTAAAATACTATTATTAATCGTTATATACTGTTACATGAAAAAGAACTATCTATATTTTCACTATGCTTGGAAAAAACCTTAAATATCAAAATGAACCAAAATACATTTTAAAGCTAAAAGTTGATATCTTAATGACATTAATAAAATTAAGTATAAAAACTAACTGTCGATGTTGTAACATATTAGATATCAGCTAAAAATCATCGTTTTTTTACCTTCTTTTTGTTATTTTTCAAAAATTGTGACAGGATAACCAATTTTTGTTAATGGATCGTGATCAGCACGCAAAAATACATCGGAAACAACTATTCATATTCATATTGTAAAATGTTTCATGGTGTAATGATTGAATTTAAGGATTAATTAAGGATTATTATTATCTTTAAATTTTAGGAAAAATAAAACAGAATACGTATTGATGAAAATGTAGAGTCATTTAAATAATGGAATCAAATTTTTCATGTCTGAATTATTATTATATTATATTTATTATTAAAAATAGGTTTTTTTAGATATCACTTTTATAAGTTGAAGGATATTAATAATTTTCATTTAAAATTCAAAAAAGAAATATTGAATATAACTTTTATTGCAAATTATTCTTAATTACTCACTAATTTCTAAATGTGAGGAATTTACAATTAGTTAATAGTGAAATTATTATTAAAAAATGAATTTTAAACATATACAAACTTCCAGAAGTTTTTGACATCTTTGTTTGTAAACCAAAATTTTGTTTACAAACGCATAATTATAATTTTTTATAAATCCATAAAAATTTCTTCTATACAAAGGAGCGTAATTACTTTTTATCTATTTGGAAAAATAACTAAAAGAGAATATTAAAAAGAGGAGATTTTTGCTCGAAAAGATGTAAGTAAAAGTAATAGTTATTTTTTGTAGATTTTGTTTTCCTGGATGTGATAAAATTATTAAAAAATTCGTAATGTTTGAAAAGACAAGAAGATTAAAATTTGGATAAATACATCATGTTCTTTTTCAATCTTTGAAGGATTCCCCAAATGCTACAAACTTTTTAATAATTATATCGTATACAAGAGATCAAAATTTATAAAAAAACACTATTCTCTTTATTTACATCCTTTTGGGCAGAAATCAACTCTTTTTTAACATCCTTCTTTGTTTTTCGTTCAAGTATGTCATGATGTTATAGTCATCCTTCTGTCGCAATCAACAATAATGATCGTAAATAAAATTTATGTTTATTATGTAATATTTTGTAAATGAAATAGAGACAAAATTAGAACAAAATTTAGCAATGCTTTTAATTTTTTCTATTTTATCTTTGTAGATTCTGAATTGAATATTTATATAGAAGATTTACTGTTATGTTTTCTATAATGCAGTATAGTTAATATTTGAAGTTGTTTAAATATTTAATAAACTATTTTAAATATTTAAAATAGCGGATATTAATTAAAAATATTTTAAAATATTGTTTGACATTTTTTTTTACATTTATAAAAATTGATTTTTTTAAATCAAATGATTAGCTATTTCATTTTTATTCCAATGTAATAAATACGTGATAAATCGATACGTATGATAATAATATATTTACATAAATATTATGCATATTATATTAATATAATTTAATATTTTTAGTAGCATCAATTAAATTATTTTTACCTGATATAATCGGATCCATTGGAAAAAGACGATTGTAATCCAGCAGCCGTCGGTTACATACAAGGCAATAGCTCTGGAGTTGTAATGTTCCGTCTGTAGTTTTCAAAATGCGCTCAAGAGAAAAAGAAGCTAGTTTCGTTAGTAATCCTATCGTCTTTAAGTTTTTTTAAATGCAATTTTAATGTCTTATGTACAGTATTCACAATCCATATAATATATAAAAACAATTTATGCATTATAAACAATTCAATATAAAAAGTATTATAAAACATATAAATAATGTTTGATGATAAAAAGATATTTCCATATTTCGGACAGAATTGCAAATTCTGTCTCAATTACAAATCCTTATTTGTTAATTGCATATACATTAAGAAGATATTTATTAAGAAAGAAAGTATTCATAATCGATTATTAATTTTAATACTGTAATATAAATAATTATATTATCTGCAAATTTGATGTCCAATTCAGTTAAAAATATATCCTACGTAACATATGATATATATATATATATGTTATATATATATAACTTTTATATATATATATATATATATACATACTTATTCGAATCTTGTAACTTACAAATATTTTTTAAATTGCCCACGAAATTTTATGAAAAAGTATGTTATCAAAAAGATTTCAATAAATATATATTTATAAATGTCGTATCTGCGATAAATCCGAAGGAAATCCTAATCATAGTAATTTAGTAATTATAACTAAGCTTACAGAGTATACGTTGTGTTAAATAGGAATCATTAGATCTAATTTTTTCAAATCTGCAAATGCAGAATATGTGATAATAATGATGTATAATATGTAATAAAAGATACAACAAAATACACGAGCATAAAAAAAACAGATTCGCGAACTGTTATACCGCACCGTCTTGCTTATATACCACAAATCGTAGTATTGGCAGCTGAGTAGACGAAAAAAGCAGCAGGGAGACGGTCAACGGCGCGCAGCTTGCCCTTCGCTGCTTCACTGACTGGAGCGACAGATTTACCAGAGCAGAAATAAGAAAATCTCTCTACCCCTCTTAGAGTATACACAATCCCAGCAGTCTTAGTATAACGTTCTACATATACATTCGTACTTATAATAATGTGGTTTACTTATATGTGTATTTAAATGAATCAGTTGAATTTAAAGAACGTTCACAAATAAATTAAGTTTTGTTTTTAGTGCATTATATGTTCTACACTATGATATATTTGTACGTGTATGTAAAATAATTAATAGAAGAAGAAATGTCAGAAAAAAAGAACGATATAAGAAAGAGTAGAATTTAGCTTGAAAAGGTTATAAGTGATTGACTAACCGATTGACTGTGGATGTGATTACACAAAATGCATTCTAAAACGCTCTTGTGTGCTTAGAGCATATTCACTTACACGTGCGTATAAACATTCGTGCGCACGCTCGACTAAGCACAACTGAACGATAAAGTCGGTAGGTTGAGGGAGGAGGCTGGCTACGTCAAGAGGCGGAGTCTCATTCGCATGGACCATTGACAGCAGCGCACTGTGAGCAAACAAGGTTTACGCCTCTTCACTATGCCTACCTGATTCTAGTCACATTTCGTTTGATACTAACATAAGCATTTGGCTCGTCAAACTGATGCGTAATAGCACGCATGTATAAACTATTAGCGCTCTATCTGGAACATCAAATAAAATATATCATAAAGAATAATATAAAGAAATTGCTATAAAAGCGTAAATCAAGAATTTAATGTTTTTGCATTCTTTTTAGTTAAATTGATTGTCTTCAAGAAAATTTTACAATCATCATCAAATCATTTTTTTATTCAGTTTAAGTTTTTCCAAAAATTAGAAGTTTTCATCTATTACAAAAAATAAAAAAAATTTATAATTTAAAAGTAGAATTCTAATAACATTAAATTATAACTTTCTTCTCAGTTAAAATAGAAAAAAATGATAAAAAATATCTTTCATGTTTAATGTAATCTGTCATTATGTGTCTGTCAGTATACAATATTTTTTAACAATTGACACTAATGCACTTACAAAATGCAAATGAAAATTAATATATATATATATATTTTAATTATATATATATATTTTTTAGCATAAGTCGCGCGTAGGCAAAGAGAGAGAGAGAGAGAGAGAGAGAGAGAGAGAGAGAGAGAGAGAAAGAGAGAGAGAAAGAGAGAAAGAGAGAGAGAGACCCATACAACACATTAATGTTGATCTCAGAAACGTCGAATTGTAAATATTGCATTAACGTCGCAAAATGCAGATTTTACATTGGAAATATATTGCAGAAAATCCATTGAACCTATATCTTGCAGACGTTACATTTCCACATTGATTCAATGTAAATTTTATTAATTTTTCAGTAAAAAATTTTACAATAATTAAGTTTTATTATTAAAATAAGTACTATTAATATCATATTTCAGAAAAAACATGACAAAATTATGATTAAAGAACATTTTTCTCTAAAATCAGGAATTAATTTCATAATCCTCCAAAGCTCAAAAGATGTGCCACATCCAATGCTACTTGAGCTCTATAATCGTACTACTTCAATGATCCACGAACGTTGAATGTTACCAGATATGTATAGTTGTGATATATTTGATCAATAATTATATTATACATAATATTATAATACATAATATTATAATACATAATATATAATACATAATATTATACATATTTTTATATAAATTTTATATAGTTATAATTTTATAGTTATATAAAAATATGAAGAATTTTTTACCGAGTCAATGTTTATTCAGAATTTATTCAATGTTTAATACTTTAAATATTATGTATTATATAATTTATACGAAAAAAATTGAATAAAATAAATGTTAATTTCTATGTATTAGAAAAATATTAATTTCTAATGTATTAGAAAAATCTGACTTAAAAATTGATTCTTATTATTTAAAATTAATTTTTCTATCTTCTCAAAATATAATATATACAAGGTGTTTAATAAGTAATGATAAACTTTCGCATAAGGGTTGAGACTAAACTAGTCGAAAAGTCCTTTACTATTTTACAATTTTCGCAATAATTAACAAGATATTAATTACTAAAAATACCGAATATTTGTATTTTCAGTAATTTTTTACTCAGATATTATCAACTTTACAGAAAAACAGCAAGTGACAAAAATAGTTTTCTTCTCATAAAGTTCTGAGAATTTTTTCAGAATGTTTTAGTACCGCTCATGTCGCTAAAAATAATAATTAACAATAAGAAAATGCAATACTAAAAAGTTGACAAAAAATTTTTTTTAAATTCTTAGAGCTCTATAAGAAGAAAATAAACAATTTTTGTCTATTGCTGTTTTTCTGTTGAGATTGATAGTAACATTAAGATAATAAAAAGATAGTAACATTAAGATTGATAGTAACATTAGAAAAATGTCCAATGCTTTTGATCGAAAATAACCATTCTAGTATTTTCTCCAATTAATTTCGATCGGATTCAGGATTATATCCGATGAAATAACAAACGTATACCAGGATTATCCGATGAAATATAATTTCCGATTACATATGAATAGAATATGAACAGTCAGTATGCCTATCAGTTAAAATTTCATAGGAATAAACCTACAATTTGATGTTAGACTTGAACAAATAAAACGAATATTTTATCCAATCAAGTTTGATACCCGATCAATTTGAAGGCGTTGGCCAATTACAGAATAGTTGGTGATCAGTCATCATTTCATGTGACTGTTTCTATAGGCTCTCTAGACTCATGACATTACTGTTGATGTTGAGGTTAAGCGAGCACGTGTTTCTAGCGCGAATATCTATTTGATTTTTATTACACATTTGTTTTTATTCTTGGCTGCAAAAACTGCATACCATTGCAGTCGAAAAGAAAGTATGTGACGACGAAATTTCTCAGGATATAAAAACAGTGCATGAAACTATGAAAGTTGAGAAAAAAGTAATCCACATTCTTACAAGTAAACCTTTTTTTTTAATAAAAATTTGCATGTTTAATGATCAATGCTTGTTTATTCAATTGTGTATAATTTAATCAGTTAATGTTATCCGATTAAAAATATATGCTTGCGGGTACTTGATCAGACATAAGCCACTCACTGAGCGGTTTTATCTGTTGAATGCAGCCAATGATCAAATAGTTTGTTCAAAATGTATTAGGTGTACAAAAAAGTTCTGAGCTTTTTTTTGTAAAATTCAATCTTTATTCAAAAACAAACGAAAAAATATGGCTTGCTGCGTAACATCAAGCTGTTCTGCAAGCTCCTTTTCAGTTTGCGTAGAGTTTATATCCAGCAGTGCTTGCAATTCGTCCGTTTCAATCTTTTCAGGGCGTCCAGCACGCGACTCATCTTTAAGACTGAAATCT
>Ga0157364_1002522_pt1 | contig 17110 bp, 15 predicted proteins | sample AttsexASBM2_FD_111476 | JGI IMG/M metagenome (GOLD analysis project Ga0157364, IMG submission 111476) | Fungus gardens microbial communities from leaf cutter ant in Ribeirão Preto, State of São Paulo, Brazil - Atta sexdens ASBM2 | ecosystem: Host-associated > Fungi > Mycelium > Unclassified ... | reverse complement strand
TACAAGAGTGTTGGTTGAGGCGTGACGTCCTGTGACGCTGAAGACATGGACCACTCTATTCGCTTTCATTATTGGAGCGAGAATCCGCTCGATCGTTCCCGGTTAGCAGTCTGACGGACTGCCGGGCAATGCTTGGACCATAGCTGCACATTTTTCAGCGGAAAATGGACTAGAATTATATAGTTCATGATTTTCTCATTTATAAAAAGATACCGTAAAAATTAATATAGCCTTAACCTTTCAGTGTCTGACTGAGTATGTATCCTTAATAAGCAGTATAGGCATGAAATAACAGTGACATGAAACTTCGTCCCTTCGTCTCATGTTACACCATGCTAATGCACATGTAATAGCTTGATTATGGTAATAATGATAATTCTATATGATGTCAGATAATGACTGGTCAAGTCACCTGATATGTATCATGTGACCAGTCATGTGAGCTTATTCATATGCTCCTCTTAAAATAAATAAATAAATAAAGACTGGTGAATATAAAGAGATTAGTTATTACACCTCACAATATTGAAGTAAGTGATTGAGAACTCAAGCCATTAATGATATTGGAAAGAAACACAAAGCAAGCATAGTGACAGTGTTAGATGCAGTTCACATCTCAGAAATTGAGGTTCACAGAAGGTGCATGGAAGGACAGATGAAGTGTTAGAATTGATCTTCTCAGTCCTATCATAGTTGGTGTGGACTTGATTTCAGGATTGTGTCTCACTTAGTCAGTATATCACCTGATCACATATACTACTCCCTGTGGATGTGTTTTTAACTCCTAGTCATTTTCAGTTGTCTACAGTTTACTAGGTAACTCCTGAGATATTAGAGTAATTCCTAAGACTTCTAGGATCTTGTAATTGTCACCTACATTCCAATTTTAATAGACAAGCACAGATATCAAATTGTTGCAACAATCATCTCAAGTTATGATAACTGGTTGGTAGGTTTAACAAATGAACTCAACAAGGAGTTATATTGAGCTTCTGCTTAGCTTGGTTCATGCTAGGAAGAACCTATATGTCACAAACTTTTTGAAGTATGAGCTATGCTCACTCACTTCTTCTTTATTTCCACCTCATCATCACTTCTTATTTATTCTTTATTTCATATTCTGTTATTCCATATCTCCATCATTTTTTATAGTTTCTGTAGTTACATCTGACTTTCTTTATTATCATGTAAATAGATACATACTTAAACAGTCAGTATGTTAGGAACAGACCAGCCACTGAACCAGTTACGCTAAAAGTGCACAATGTCAAGCTTAGCTTTGACATCTAGCTAGTACTATATATGTACTTCATACTATACTCCTGACACAGTACTTATTTCATAGCTAGATTATACTAAGATCAGTTATTTTTCCTCTGTTCTTAGGTATGTTCTCAATGTTTCTTATTGTTTTATCTCTTGAATAAATTTGTTTATTCATCTCAAATTACTGTGTTTCTATCTTATTAAAACTTCATTTAACTTGTATCTCCACAACTAGTAGACCAATTCTCATAAAACAAGTTATACTAGAAAGCCCCAAATAAGGGCTATTTGTACATATGTGGGATGTACAAAAGTGACAACATATTACTGAGATGTTAGACTATCAGTAACTACAAGTTTCATTGGATATCTTAGGAATGACTAGATTGATTCTCATAATCAAACTTGTATTGAAAAGTGCTCATCAAACTATCTCTAATGATATATTACACATTATATAAAGATTAATATTCATATAGATACAAGTATATTAATATAGTAACATAATTAGTTATCTTCTAAGATTAGCTTAACATCTGCTATGACAGATGATAGTCCTGCCAGATATGAGTTTTATAATAGAAACAGCTTGCATATAAACTATCACTATATACTTCTGTATCTGAGGATTAGACTTCATACTTAATGACATCATTTATCTCTTATCATCATTGACATCTGTATTGATCTTCATTATTATTATTATTGTTGAACTTCTGAATTACTTCTAAACCTCTAAGAGTATACCTAAGGTTTAGATATTGCAAACAAGTAAGTAGTTCATTTTATAATAGTTTATATAAGAGAACTTAATAGAGTTCCAAGTACAAAAAGTCTATTATCTTGAATTATGACACATATAATTCCTAACCAATAGTCAATGCAATTATTAGTCACCCTCAGATTAGAAGCTAGACCCCAAACATAAAGAATAGCTAGCTATTTAGTATAGATAGTCATAGATAGTTATAACCAAACCTATTGTGGTAATTACTAATCAAAATGATCAATAGTACACTTAAGTAGTCTTAAAGTCACAAGAGTCTCATAAGAATCACAAAAGAACTTGACAAGTGTTAGAATTAAAGATAGTGAACTCTAATTATTTTACTTTTACTTTTTTATTATGTTAGAACTAAGGATGAGGGTTTAGCATGATGTCACATGTCACATAACACTTTCATAGTTACAATCACCTAATTACATATTACAAAAGACTCTAGATGTTACAACTTAAAGACTTTAGAGTTAGTCAATGAGAGAAACCTTATATAGGGTTTACATAAGAGAACTCAATGAAGAGCTTAGTACATGATTGTCTACCTTATATACCTAAAACTAATAGCTTGTGCTCTACTACATTAGCTTACTCTAAATAATTATATATATAACATATGTTGTGGCAACCACTAGACCAATATCCAATAGCAGCACAATCAATAAATCTCAAAGGGCAGATATCTAGTGGGGAACATGAGTTGTGTAATTCACAAGAGAACTTGACAGGGAACCACAACAGTATTCTACCAACTATTTATATAATGTATCTCTGGTCTGTGCTACAACTGTGTATTCTACCCTAATGTCCATACCCTGTCCTCATGTCTATTAGTAATCTACCTCATGTTCTATTACTCATCCACCATATGTCTATTTCAAGGCCAGCATGCCATATACATGTGCTCTGATGCCATACCCTCAACCCTACTCTTAATCTCCATCATTCATGTGTACACCATTGTTATGAATCAAAGCTCTCAGGGTTGGATAAGTGCATCCAGAATCCACTAGTGCCTTGACTTTGAGTGTTATGAATCAAAGCCCTTAGGGTTTGGATGATGAAGTGACCTTGTATAGAGTTTACATAAGAGAACTCGATGGGAAACTCTATATAGGATAGTTTACCTTTATATACCAAGTCTCCATAGTCTGTGCTAGCTATTTCTAACCTACCCTAAACAACCATGTGTTAGCCATGAGGTTTCCATATGGTATGACATCATCCTTCTAGAGTCTTCTTTGTGTCATGTAACCCATGCTATCTCTAGTCTTAGCCCTTCATGCTAAAAATAGAACAAAGGGAAAATAAATAGAAAGAAAATAGAAAAGGAAAAGAAATGAAAAGAAACTAAGTCCACTTCCTGCGATCCTGACAACCATGTGTACACTATAAGGAAGCTATGTTTTTTGACATCACTCTATCTCTAGACTCTTTTCAATCCTTCTAGACTGCTCTAGACTACTCTTGACTACTCTAGGCCCTATGATGTAATGTTATGTGACTTTCTAGTCATGTGCCTTCTCTCTCTCTCATCATAGACTAATAATAATACCATTATCTATATCTTATCTTACTAAAGTCTGTCCACACTTTCTCATCTTATAACAAGAATGAATTGGGAGACATCAATGTAGGAGAGAAAATATTTCTGTTGTGGGAGCCTTAAGTATATTGTCCATAATTGTAGAAATAGAAAAAGTAGAGAGAAGGAGAAGAGACTGATATAAAGGCCCTCAAATAAATTTAAAATATTAGCAAGAATGATGATGAATAGGAGAGTATTGAATGTGGGTGGACAGAAAAAAGATAGAAAAATGATTTTGAGAGAAGAAAGATTTAAGAAAGGGAAAAAAGAGAAGAAAGAGAAACTTGTGGATGTATAAAAAACAGAAGGAGGAGAATTGTTGAGAGAGGTTAAAGTAAAGATAGGGCTTGAGAGGATAGATATATAGGAAGGGATTATAGTGGAAGGTTTGTTAGATAGTAGAACAATGGGTTTGGTAATAAGTTGAAAGTTTGTGAGAAAGAAGGGATTTAAGTTGAAGAAGATCAAGAGACCTATTTATGTGAGAAATATAGATGGGATATTTAATAAGAAGAGGCCAATAAAACATACTGTGGAGGTTAATATTCATTATCAAGGATATAGAGAGGACAGAGATAGATGTGATAGGAGAATAGAAGTAGAATGTAATCTTGGGAATGCTATGGTAATACTATGGCTTACCTGTTATAATTCTGAGATCAATTGAAAGACTGAAGAAGTGAAGATGATGAGATGTAGTGGAGGCCAAAGTAAGGAAAATCAGGGTGGAAAAAACAAAAAAAAAGAACTAAAGAAGAGAAAAAAAAAGGAAATATGAAAGAGATAAGAAAGATGGCAGAAGAATGGAAGATTTGGAACAACGAAGAAGAGGTAGGAAGATCAGAGAAAAAGACAAAGAATTTATTACAAAAAAGATTTCACAAGTGAATTAAGATGTTTGGGAAGAAAGCTAGTAAAAGAATGCTGACAAGAAAGATGTGGGACCATAAGATTAACTTGAAGAAGATATTTGTACCAAGGAAAGAGAAAATATATCCCTTGTCTAGAGAAGAGAGAGAAGAAATGAGGGATTTCATTTAGAAGCAGATGATGAAAGGATATATCTAACCATCAAAGTTACTACAGACTGTACCAGTATTTTTCGTAGAAGAGAAAGATGGAAAAAAGAAAATAGTACAAGACTATTGATGTCTTAACAAGTGGATAATCAACTTAAGATAGAGTTATAACAATGTGAGGATTAAGAAAGGAAATGAGTGAAAAGCAGCCTTTATAACACTAGAAGGGTCATTTGAGCTAAGAGTTTTTTATTTTGATAAATTCACTAGTTATATTCCAGAACATGATAAATAAGTTGCTAAGAGACTTGGTTAATATAGGGTAGATGGTAATATTATACTGAGATTTTTTTTTTTATAAATAAACATACTCTTATAAGGTTTTTAGTATTTAAGACCTCTTTGAAAGTATTAGCAAGAAGACTTTATACTTCTAGATAATGCCACAGGCTCTCTCAAGTCAGTATCTACTCAAGCAACAGTATAGTAGCTATCAAATAAACCAGACTTTAGACTTGGAGTCTATTAGGACAGATTTAGTAGAGTATTGTGAGATGTCTAGCTATCTGGTACTCTAGCTTACATGTGCATAAAGGTATCAGAGTTGTAAATCATAGACTTAATTTTATTTATTTTCTTTCTTTTTTATTTTTATTTTGGTTTTACTTTACTTTTTTAATTGCAAAGAGTGTAATATAACACAGAGAAAGATGTTAAAAATTCTGGAAACAAATAACATCAAAATATAATAATAGCATATTGACCTTATGGAGATCATATGGAATTTAGGGTAGGTCAGTGATAGTATGTGTATAAACCACAGTTTGTAGTGTATATATATAAGATAAATTGGTTCGTACTTGGATATTAGAAGATGATTCATACTTACTAAGTTATCTGCAGAGATAGTATAGAAGAGAGAAATATAGGGCTGAACTTAGAAATTAATCTGAGAGATTAGAAGTTAGTGCTGTATAGATAATTGAATTTTGCTTAATTGAATGATGTTGTGCCCAGCTTGTTTATTATGTGGTTGTATTTTTTAGTCTGTTAATCAACTGGGACTTGTGTTGTACTTATTACTTAAAACCCTTCTGAATATTAATATCTAAGAATGGTACATGGTAGCTATCATTCTTAAATATGAAAGTGCTAATCTAATAATATTATTTTGCTGTATTTACTCCAGATTATTAGTTACCATAGAAGTTGTTATTTGGAATTCCATAGGATTAATGAGAATATAGAGTTTGGTTCTTGGGTTGACCACATATGCATGGATAGCTAGCATTTGGGGCTTTCCGGCACAACTTAGTTTGTGAAAATTAGTCCACTGGTTGTAGAGATACAAGCTAAATGAAGTTTGTAACACAGTTGAGGAAGATTGCTTGGCTAAGTACAATGAAAATTCAGGTTCCTGTTAGGGCAACTGGGTAAAGTCTGCAAAGTTAGTAGAATTTGTGATCTCTAGAAAAATTCTAAGTAATATTGTTTAAGTCTACCAAATTTATAACTTACTTTCAAAGAAATTTTAAGAGAATAAAATAGAGTTCTTTAGAAGTGACAGCTACTCTAAATACCTAAAAGTCTATTCTAATCAAGCAGAACATTAGGTAGAATATTTGGTTATCTAACAATAGAATAATAGAGTTGTATAGTCAGAAACTTGAATGTAACAATCATGAACATTGCTGAATAGTGGGGGCTCATTAGTAAGTGGCTAAGAGAATTGGGTTGATGTTCAAGAGAAGGTATATGGAATTCTGTAGTATTGTAGTAGGAGTGAACAGAGTTTAACAGTGTTGGGTAGAATATTGGTAGAAGACTTAGAGGAACAAGAAGTCTATAAGGATGACTATGAACTCTAGTAGATACTTCAAACTTGAATTTTAGTAAAGTAGCAGATCTCCTTACAGTTTTTTTATAGTTATAAGCTCCAAAGATTGTTATTTTATTATATCTAATATTCATGTATTTTGTTAAATAACAATAACTACTATGTTTAGTTTTGATAGATAAAAGCTCTAGAGGCTTATATGCTATGAATAGGGCATATTAGGCTTGATTTTGATTTTTCTGAGAAACTGCCTGCCAAACTGTCACAAACTTCATTCAGCTTGTATCTCCACAACCAGTGGAATGATTTTCACAAACTAAGTTGCGCTGGAAAGCCCCAAATGCTAGCTATCTATGCATATGTGGAGATATACAAAAGTGACAACAGATTACTAATATATCAGACTATCAGTAAATATAAAAGCTTTATTTGCTAATATTTCATGAACAGCTGGACAGATTTACATGGTTAAACTTGTATTAGAAAGTACTCATCAAACCATTTCTGATGATATATGGTATATCTCATAGTGATAAGTATTCATAGAGATAAAAGCATATCAATGTAGTGACATAATTAGTTACCTTCTAAAATTAGCCTGACAGCTCCCATCAGATATGAGGTTTGGTCATGTGATAGAAATAGCTTGCACATGGACCATCACTCTTTTGTATATATCTTTGTGTTTAAAGATTAGACCTCAGACTTAATAACATCAATTATTCTTATTGATACTTTCCATCATCTATCATCATCACATCCTTATACTGAACCTCTGAAACACTATTAAGTTCAAGTATCACAACCAGTGAGTAGCTCATTCGTAATACACACAAATCACTCATGTCACTGTCACTGTCACAAGGTCATGTGACATCATGGAAGGATAGTATTATATATCATAAAAGATAGAATGACTTTATTTAGACTTATAACATTTAGAATAGGCTAAATATAGGTGTGTACAAACTATGTACTAGAGGTATATAAAGTAGACAATTCTGTACTAAGAACCTTACCAAATTCTTTTGTGCCCAACAATATTAGTTCTTTCTTTTGACCAAACTCTTGGGCTTAAGTTGTAATAGCAAGAAGCAGAAGCTTCTTGACATAACACTACTGCTCTTCTCATTATTGCTTAAGAATATTTATATCCAAATCTAAGTTATAAGGGGAGTTTGGTTACAATATGATAGTAAGAGAAATAAAATGAAATTTTTTTCTCTTTTATATTGACTTAAGCACAATTACTAGTTCTCTAAATAAACTAAATAGGACTTCAAAGACTTAGTTTTAAGAAATAAATACTGTCATATGCTGAGTACAAACTCTGAAAATAGCCTGTTTTCTATACAATGTTATCCCATCTATATATCTGTTTTTAAACTATCCTCCATAGTAGTATTATTCCATAACTTATTCTCTATATAGTGATGTTATCTCTGTTATGGCAACTACTAGTTAAAATAACCAATAGACTACTTAAGCAAACTTATAAGCAAAGTATCTTGTAGAGATTACAAGAAAACTTGACAAGGAGTCTCTGATGCATTTCTACACTATTTATTAAATACATGGTCTGTGCTATTGATAAATAATTCTACCCTAAAGTATATATATTATCCATAAGTCCACTATACTATTACTATAAGATGAACATACTACAACTATGGCCTTGACATTATTGTTTTAGTTTCTTCTACTTTGTTCCAAATCTATGACATCACATCATGTGACCATTGTCATGTGCCTCTTCATTGTCCAAAAGAAAAAGAAAAAGAAAATCAAAGAAAACAAAAAGGAAAATCAACTTAAGAAAAATAAATAAAAATAAGATAAAATAAAAATAAAATATTAGAGTTTGAGTATACCATAACAATCTTTTATCTAAACCCTATGAGTACTCAGCCTTCTATTGTAAAGTTCTTCTATATAATTCTATATTAGTGTTTTACCACTAAAACTCCTACTTGGAACTATACTATGAGACATTTAAGTTCTCCTTTAATTATATCTATATCTAAGAACTGGTAAATACTTTGTATTCCCCAGTCTGATAATTGAATATCATTGAACATCAACTCTGATATTTTACTATTATGACTTAAAGATCTTAGGGTTGGTCAATGAGCAGAACCTTATATAGGGTTATATAAGAAAACTCAATAAAAGACTCTATATAGAATTGTCTACCTTATATACTGAAACCTCATGGTCCATGAGCTTACCCTAAATGGCCACATGTTTGTCTTAAGGTCAACATGTGTTACCTATATTGTCAGGAGTACAGTATAAAGTATATATATAATACCAGCCAGATGTCAAAGCTAAGCTTGATATTGTGCACTTTTAGCGTAACTGGTTCAGTGGCTGGTCTGTTTCTAACATATGTGGTATGATGTCATTTCTCCAGAACTTTCTACATTCTTTCTTTTTTCTACCCTATAACTGTTATTATAACTGTATGACTGTCATGTCATGCCAAACCCTATTCCTAGTCTCCAGAGTAAAAACTAAAAGAGAAAAAATAAAAAATAAAAAATAAAATAAAATAAAAAGAGAATTTAAAAGAAACTTGAGTCCAAACTCTGCAAGTCTAATATTTACAGTAAGATACTTCTTATTAGTACTTAACCTCTTTGAACTCTATTCCACTTTTAAAGTTACAACTCTATAGCAGACAGATGGCACAGTACATAAGCTAAAGCCAAGGTTGTTCTGTAAAGTTCATAACTCTATTATTGTGGCAACCACTAGTCACAAAGACTAATAGAGACACAAGCAATAAATCTCAAGGATAGATATTGTTGTGGAGATCACAGGAGAACTTGACAAGAAGTCTCTGCTGAATTACTATCCTATTTATATAGGTTAAAGATAGTCCATACTAATAATATTTAACCTTGCCCTAAAGTCCATGTATTGTTCATACCTCATTCTCATGTTTACTATAAGAATACTATGCTATATACATATGCCCTAACATTATTCTTTTAGCTTTTTTTAGTCTGCTCTTGCCAAGTCTAGGCTTATGACCTCACATCATGTGATATTTCATGTGACTACAGTCATGTGTCTCTTCATTGTCAAAAATCAAAAGAAAAGAAATATTAAATTAAGGAAAATAGATAAAAGAAAAATGTTAGTGTCCAAATACACTATAACAGTATTCCCCTCTTAAGGTTTCCACTCCAGAGGAACTTGCCTCTCCTTCCCCTATCTCTTTCCCTTTCCATCTTGTCCAATTTCTCTTCAATTTCTTCAAATACTCATCCTCAAACTTCTTATCATCCCATCCAAACAAAATCCTTGCTGTATACTTTCCTAGTAATTCACTTTTCTTAAACTCCTCTGCTTCTAGACTTAAATTTACCTCTACTGCCTTCTGTTTTCTTTTTTTCTTTTCCACTTGTTGTACACCTTCTTCTCTTATTTCCTTTTTGAATTCTTCTACCAAGTCCATTACATTCTTCAAATTTTCTAACCCCTCCCAAGTATCTTCTTCCATCATATAACCCTTCCATCTCACTAAATACTTCAGTTTCCCTCTCCTCTTTTGTCTATCCAAAATCTTTTCTACTTTATACTCTTTCTACTGGAGAAGGTGGGATCTTCTTTTGTCTCTCTACTTGTTCTCGATACTTTACTAATCTTCTCACATTAACCACTGGGTGTATTCTTAATGACTCCAGAAACTCTAATTCCACTGTATTCTCTGATATAATTTTCTTGACCACATAAGGTCCAATATACTTCTCTATCAACTTATTCATCGCTCTCTTTATCAACTCCATCAGAAAGTCCTTTGTACTAATCAACATTTTATCTCCTACTTTATACTCTTCTGCCTTCTTTCTATTTCTATCTGTATATCTCTTCATTTCTTCCTATAACTTTACCAATGCTGCCTTTGCTTCTTTATGTCTATCCTTCATCTCTTTCACAAATTCTTCTGTCTTTACATGCTTTCCCTTTTTTCTAATGTCAAAGCCTATCCTTGGTTCTCTTCCATAATTGAATTTGAACAGTGATGACTTCGTTGCTGTATATATCTTATTGTTAAATGTGAATTCTACTATTGCCAACCATTCTGACCAATTGTTCTGCCTACAATTGACATACATTCTTAAGTACTGCTCTAGATCTTGATTTATTCTCTCTGTCTGTCCATCTGTCTGTGGGTAATATGCTGTAGATAACTTCGTTTCTATCTCCAACATTTCATTCAACTCCTTCATCAACTCTGCTGCAAACTGAGGTCCTCTATCTGATATAACACACTCTGGCAACCTATGCAACTTCTACACATTATCCCTAAACAATCTTGCTAATTCTTCTGCTGTTATTTTTTCTGTTGTCACTACAAAGTACAACATTTTTGAAAACCTATTGTATATAACCAAAATCAAATCATAGCCTTTAGACACTGGTAACTTTGTAATAAAATCCACCAATATATGTTACTATGATCTCTTTGGGTACTTCATTAGGCCCTAATTTTCCTGCTGGCATCTCCACTCTGTTGTAGCAACAACTTGCCGGAATGGCACTTGTAGTTTGCTTACTTCAGCAAAGCTCTTAAATAGCTATATAGTAGTAGGGATTACAAGAGAACTCGACAAGGAGCTCTTGCTGCATTGCTCCTCTATAAATTACATGTGGTCTGTGCTACAACAATATCTACCTGCCCTAATATCCATACATCGTCCTCATGTCCTATCACTTATCCACCATAAGGCTACCATGCTGTATACATATGCCCTGATATCATACTCTTAATTTCTGTCATACATGTGTGCACCATGTGTACACTATGAGGAATTATTGTCCCTTGACATCACTCCTAACCCTAACTACTATCTAGACTCCTCTCAATCCTTTTAGACTGCTTTAGACTATTCCAGCTTCTATCATATAACTTCCAGGTCACATGCTCTTCCTTTGTTGTAGACTAATAATTAATTACTTATCTATGTCCAGCTAACCCTAACCCTAGCCAAAGTCTGTCCACACTCGTCTTATAACACACTCTATTCTTCATCCTCTAACACTGATCACATTTTTCCACATATTTCTTTACTTTCTTTGTAACTCCTGGCCACTAATTAGTAACCAACTCTACCATCTTCCATTGTTCTCCATGTCTTGCTATCGGTATATCGTGATGAAGCCAAATGATCTCCAATCTCAACTTATTATTTTTCAGAACATATGCCTTCTCTTCTTTCAACACTAAATCATCCTCTATCTGCCATTCCTCATTTCTCAATACTTTAACTCCAGCTTTCTTCATTTCTTCAACTGCTTTTATTACTTCATTGTTCTTTGCTTCTGATTTTTTAATTTTCTCAATTATATCTTCCTCAATCAACAACTATCTCTTTTTCATTGCTCTAATCTCTAACCATTTATTTTTCAACATTACTTGATTCTTATTATCTCTCTCTATCCCTTCTGCCCAATCTACTCTCCTACTCAAACTATCTGCTTGTCCCATACTCTTGCCAGCCACATGCTTCAAAGCAAAATAAAATCTTGACAAATATAAGGCCCATCTAGCCTGCCTTTGATTTAACTTCTGAGCTTTCATAAAGTATTCCAAGTTTTTATGATCTATTCATATTTCAAACTGATCCTTGGCTCCTTCTATGAAATACCTCTATGCTTCTAAGTACTGAATAATCACTAACATCTCTTTATTGTGAATCTTATAATTTTTCTCAGCTTCATTCAACGATTTTGAAATATAGGTGACTAGCCTCCACTTTTCATCTTCATACTTCATTGATAATACTCCTCCCATAGCAAAATCTGACATATCTGCCTCTACTCTCATCTCTCTATCCAAGTCTGGTGTTACCAGGACTGGTTCTGTTGTAAATATCTCCTTTAACTCTTCAAATGCCTTTTGCTGCTTTTTTCCCCAATTCCATTTTATCTCCTTTCTCTTCATCTCATGCAATGGCTTTGCTATCTTTGTAAAATCTTTGACAAACCATCTATAATAGTTTGCCAACCCCAAAAACTTCTGCACATCTTTCACACTCTTCAGCACTAGCCAATCTACCACTCCTTAAACCTTCTCCTTCTCTATTTTTACTCTGTCTGACCCAATCACCACTTCTAAGAATTCCACTTCTCTAACCTTCCACACATATTTTGCTGGTTTTACAAATAAATTATTCTCTTCTAATCTCCTCAATACTTCCTCCACTATCTCATCATGTCCTTTCTCTGTCTCTGTTATTATCATTACATCATCAATAAATACCACTACCTTTTCCTCTACTACTATATCTCTTAGCAAGTCATTCATTACTGTCTGAAATGTTGCTGGTGAGTTTGTCAACCCAAAGAACATTACTGTAGGTTCAAATGACCTCTCTAGTATCAAGAATACTGCTTTTCACTCATCACCTTTCTTTATTCTTACATTATTATACCCCCATCATAAATCCATCTTTGTAAACACCTTCTTCTTCCCAATACTATCTATTAAATCTGATATCAGTGGCAACAGATAATTGTTCTTAATTGTATAACTGTTCAGATATCAATAATCTTGCACCATCCTCTTTTTACCATCTTTCTTTGGCACAAAGAACACAGGTGATGTCTGTAGTAACTTCAATGGCCTAATATATTTCTTTCTCAACTGATTGTTCACAAACTCCTGAACTTCCTCTCTCTCTACTCTTGACAATGGATATATCTTCCCCTTATTCAGCACAAAACCTTCTCTGAGATCTATGGCATGATTCCAAGTCTTCCTCATTTCTTTTTTCTTCCTTTTCTTCCACTATTCTTGCTATTGCTATTTCTTCCTCTGTTGTCAGTTTTCTAAACTCTTTTCTCTCTTTTTGCTTTTCTCTTTCTTCTTGCTTCTGCTATCCTGGCTTTGTCTGCCTTCCTATTCTCCATTTCTTCCCACACTTTTCTAGACATCTTGTTATTTGAACTTCTCCTATTCTCCAATCTATCTCTAAGTTATGGCATGCTAGCCAAAGCATATCCAATATAATTTCCTATTTCTGTCCTCCTATTATATCTATTAATGTTCTCTCCTTATACCCCTTAAAAAATATCTCTACCTCTACTGTGTTCACAATTGGCCCTGGATAGTTCAACATTTCATCCATATTTCTCACATATACTGGCCTCTCCAACTTTGTCCTTCTGAATCTGTTCTTCCTTACAAACTCTTCACTCATCACTAACCTTGTTGCCCTACTATCCAACAATGCATCCACCACAATTCCTTCTTCTTCTTCTTTCTGCTTCAACCCAATCTTCACCATCACCTCTTTCAATAAATTCTCCTTCTTTTCTCCTCTTTCTTTCTTCTTTTCTACTTCTGTCTTTTATACCTCTACCCCTCTCTTTGCTTTTTCTTCTCTCAAAATTTCTTTTCTATCTTTTGCTGCTTCCCTTCCACTTCTCTCTCCTTTCTGCATTACTTTATCTTTCAACACTTCAAATTTATTTGAGGGCACCTATATCAGTTCCTCTACTTGTATATTTCTACAATGTTAGGCCATATGCCCAAATCCTCCACAATCAAAACACTTCCTTTCCTTCATTACTCTCTGCCTATTCACTTCTCTTCTTCTTTTCCATATCTCCTGTCATCTCCACTCCTTTTCTGCTCTTCTCTCTTCTCTTACTCTTATCTCTTCTACTCTCCTCCACTCATTGTCTATTATTTTTCTCTCTTTTTATTTTTATTTTTATTTTTATTTTCTTCTCCTTTGTTCTTCCTCTTCCCATTTCTCATTATACTCTCTCCTCCTTATCTTCTTACATCTTTCTTGTTTCTTCTTTTCCTTATTCATTAACTTCACCAACTTTTTCTGCAACTTCAATATTTTTTTACTGTTTTCTATTATTATATTCATCAATCTAACTGCCTCTTCTTCTTTATATTCTCTAATCAATTCTTCCATATTTAATCTACTCAAATCCACCATGCTCTGGTTTATTGCTGCCATATTGTTTTGACAATGGAAACTATCTTTCTTCAAAAAAAATGTTCCAAAAATTTCTCTGTAAGTGCTAGCCAGTATTCTTCTTACCAAACCTCATACTGTCTACTGACTATCTGTCTACTGCCTTACTGACTACTACCCTAATGAACACTGGCTAATATCCCTAAGAAGGAAATCTCTAATCTAGACATTTCCTTACTGGACAATATTGCTACTCTGTGTAAACTAATTACAAAGAAACCAGCAGTACAAGCCTTTTACATGAATATGACTATTTACTATGTCCACAAAAGATGATATGACTAATATATATAAGTGGGCTACTGTGCAAACAACTGGCCAAGCTTCCACTGCCTAACTAGTATATACCTTAAGCCTAGAGTCTGGCTATAGATCTTCTTGACTAAAGGATGTGATGTTTCTTGGTCAAGAATGAATAAAAGAGTAAAAATAAAAAGAATAGGAGTCCACATGATATAAAGTCCCTAGAGGATAGTTGAGTTTTACTGTTGTAGTGATCACAGAAAAACTCAACAAGAAGTCTCTGCTAAATTGCTATCCTATTTATATAAGTTATAGGTGGTCCATACTAATACTATTTAACCTTGCCCTAAAGTTTATGTGTTGTCCATGCCTTCACCATACCTTATCCTCATGTCTTCTATAAGAACACCATGCTGTATACATGTGCTCTAACATTATCCTTCTAGCTTCTTCTAGCCTGCTCTTGCCAAGTTTAGGCCTATGACCTCACATCATGTGATATGTTATGTAACCACAGTCATGTGCCTCTTTATCGTCAATAAAAGAAAAAGAAAGAGAAAATCAAAAGAAAAGAAATATTAAATCAAGGAAAATGGATAAAAGAAAAATATTAGTGTCCAAGTGTACCATAACATCCATGGATCTTGTATAAGGTTCCACACTTGGTACAAACTCCAAGCAAACCCTACAGACTTTTGCCCTCAAGTGTTATAGTGTACTTGAGCACTAATATTTTTCTTTTTCTTTTTCTTGATTGAATATTTCTTTTCTTTTGATTTTTCTTTTCTTTTTCTTTTATTAATGATGAAGAGGCACATGACTGTGGTCACATGACATATCACATGATGTGAGGTCATAGGCCTAGAATGGGCAAGAGCAGACTAGAAGGATGATATTAAGGAGTATGTTAATTGTTATAACTCAAAATCCTTAGGGTTGGGTTAAGAGGTAACCTTGTATTGGGTAACACAAGAGAACTCAATAGAGAACTCTTCTACAAACTAGTCTACCTTTTATACTACTACTAATGGTCCATGACCCTACCCTAAATGACCATGTGTAGAACATGAGATCAACATGTGGTATCCATGTTGAGTGACATCATTTGTTCTAGACCCTTTTACTTTGTTCTCTGTGTCTTGTGACCTAACCCTAACCCTATGTTCTAAAAATAGAAAAATAAGAAAAGAAAATGAAAAGAAAAGAAAATGAAAAATGAAAATAAAGAGAAACTAAGTCCACCGTTTGTGAACTTGACATTAATAGCATGTCTACTTCATGGTGTACACATGGTGCACTCATAGACAACACATGGACTTTAGGGTAGGGTTAATTATTAGTAGCATGGACCATCTGTAACTTATATAAATAGGGTAGCAATTCAGCAGAAACTTCTTATTAAGTTCCCTTGTAATCCTCACAATGATATCTGTCTTTGAGATTTATTGCTTGTGTCTCTATTAGTCTTTGTGACTAGTGGTTGCCACAACATCAAGTGTGAACTGCAACTGACAAATAGCCAATGTCTTAAGTGAGAGGGAGTGTTGAATAAACATTTTGCTTATTCATACTTACACTTTGATCAACACAACATGACTGAGTGATGATGTACAGCACTTGCAATGAGTTGCTCAAGTGTTATCTATTTATATAATAGTGTATCATACATGCTGCATATACATGGATAACACATGTCATTCATTAAATAGCATTTATATTAGTAATATGTATACCTACAGAGGTGCATAAACCTCAGTAGATACACTGTCATTAACCAGTTCAAGTTGTCTTATATTGCTTAACCCTAAGCTCTCCACAAGAACAATCTTACCATTGGTAAGTAGTTGTCAGTTGTTCACACTGTGCTCTTCCAACAGTACATTAGGTTGCGAGTTGGATAGTGGTACCTGGTTACATAAGCCGTCAGTTGCCCACGGTACGCGCCTGCTTTCGGGCTCTTCTTCTAACAGAAGGCATTGTGCCTCCCAGAGTTCCCTCTTACACCAAAGGAGAATCATAGCTCAAACAATTTTTTGGACATTCCAACTTGTTGTGCGCACGAATTAATTACAAACCATACACCTACAGGTGGGTGAATATCGATCATCACGCTTCTTCTCCCATGGAACAACTGCTTGCTGAAGCCCCTCCTGATCATATCATATATGATTGCAATAGATATAACAGTTCATATTGGCTAATTGCCAACACTTTGACCAACATCATCAGATTTCTCCAAGGCGCATTTTGCTTCCAAGACAACATTTCTTAAGTAGTTTTCTTATCTGTACTCTACCTTCTTCCTCTTATATCCATCTTATGTCACTATTTCATTGGGGTCATTACAGTCGAACCTTATTTCCTTTTTTCGCC